>Ga0366819_10023_pt2 | contig 92467 bp, 62 predicted proteins | sample TotcelFGM3001N15_FD_207091 | JGI IMG/M metagenome (GOLD analysis project Ga0366819, IMG submission 207091) | Enriched cells from coal bed in the Powder River Basin, Montana, United States - Total cells FGM rep3 HSBNCT.FGM.300.1.N15 ... | reverse complement strand
CCGTGTGCAACTCGACGGGCCCGCGGTGCAGTTCGATTTTTCCACGCGCAATCCGCGTCACATCGAGAAGATCGTCGATCAGGCGGGCCTCCATCTCGACGTTGCGGCGAATCATCTCCAGCGTCTGGCGGACGTTCGGATCGAAGTCCGCTCTGTCCTGGAGCAGCGACACGCCCATGACTACAGGCGTCAAGGGAGTGCGCAATTCGTGGCTGAGAACGGCCAAGAAATGGTCCTTGGCGCGGTTGGCCTGCTCGGCAATCGCTTTGGCGTGTTCGGCGGACTGCCTGGCGTCCGCCAGTTCCTCTTCCACCCGTTTGCGGTCGGTGATGTCCAGGACAATGCCGAGCAGACGGACCGGGCGGCCCGACACGTCCTGGATCGGCCGGCCGTGTGAGGCCATCCAGCGCTCGCCTTGCAGCGGGTGCCGGATGCGGAATTCGCACGCGAAATTCGTGTGGCCGGCAAGGGATGCTTCCACGCAACGGCGCAAGTGCTCGCGGTCTTGCTCGTGCACCAGAGCCAGCGTATTATCCGGCCGCATCGGCGTGCCGGTCGCCACGCCCCACAGCTCATACATCTCCTGCGACCACCAGGCCTCGTCAGTCGTCAGATCCCAGTCCCAGGCGCCGCCGCCGGACCCTTGCAGAACCCAGCGCAGTCGCTGCTCGCTGGCCTTCAATGCCTGCTCGACCAGCTTGCGCTGCGTGGTGTCGCGGAGAATGGCCTGAAGCCGGCCGTCGGGCAGTTGCCGACCGACGATCTCGCCGATGAAAAACGAACCGTCCCGGCGGCGAAACCGCCATTCGCTCCGCACGACTTGGCCGTCGGCAAACCGAGCCACCTCCGGCACGATGCGGGGCGCTTCTTCGGCGGCGAGCAAATCGACAATCGTGCGGCGAAGAATTTCCTCGCGGCTGTAGCCCAGCATGTGGCAACCCGCCGAGTTGATGTCGAGACAATGCCCCTGGCGATCGCTGACGAAAATACCGTCCACGGCCTGCTCGACCAGCAATCGAAACCGCTCCTCGCTTTGCCGCAGCGCCTCCTCGACGCGCGTCTTGGCGATGGCCACGGCCAGGGCGCCGGCCAGCCGCTCCCAGAGGGTAACGCGTTCCGCCGTGACCATGCCTGGACGGCGCCCATGGAACTGAACCAGTCCCAGCCGCTGCTCGGCCACGCGCAGGGGCACGACTGCAATCGACTCGTACCCCGCCGCATGGCAACCGTCGCGCATCCGCGCCGGCCAGCCAGCCGCCGCGGGCCCGGCCAGCAGCTCCGTAATGGAATTACTCCAGAAACTGCCGCCGCGTGTGAAGAACGGCTGGGCAGGATCAAACCGTCCGCAGATGACGTTGCCACACATGCACTTCGGGACGGCCTGGCCGCTCGAATCGTGCCGGACCAGGCTCCCGGCATCCTCTGCGCAGAGATGACTCTCCTTCTGCAAAAACTCCGGCGGATAGCCGCGCGTCTCGTAGTACGGATAGTCGTCACCGTCCGGCAGGCGCACACCGATCGCCTCACAGCCGGAGAGTTTTTGCAGAAACTGTACCGCCGCAAGCACCACTTCCCGAGTTGTCTTCCGCTCGCTGATCAAGTGCAGGAACTCGGTCTCGGTCCGGAGTTCCCGAGTGCGGCGGCGCACTTGCGCGTGCAGCGAACGGGTCCAAACAATCGCCCCCGCCAGCAAGGCGAACAAGGGCAGCGAGCTGAGCAGGACGTACTTGAAAATCGTGCGGACCCCGACGCGTGTGTCTTCATACGGCGCAAGCCATTTGGCCTGGATGGCCCGGTATTCGCCCGTCGTCTTGACCGCCGCCAATCCCTCCGCGAATTCGGAGAGCAGGGATGTCATCCCGTAAGGCACGGCATAGCAGAATTCCGCCGAGAGCACCGGCTGACCGGCGAGTGCCAGATTCGACCAGCCGTTCTTCTCGATCCAGTACAAGGCCGGCACCCGGGCCACCAGCGCGCAATCCTGCTCGCCCACCGCCAGCCGGCGCAGCGCCTCCTCTTCACTGTCCACGAGGACCACGCCCGCCTCATGGCCATGTTGGATGGCCCAATCGTGCATGATGTCGCCGCTCATGACCAGAACGGACTTGCCGGCAAGGCCTTGCATGTCCGAAACGGGCGGCGAACCCTTGCGCACCACGATGACGTGCTGGACGAGCGTATGCGGCGGAGAGAACTCGAAACGCTTGTCCCGCTCCGCGGAATAGAACATCCCATGCACCACGTCCACGTCGCCGGCGGCCAGACCCGCGCGGATCTCGGCCCAGGGGGCCAGGCGGATGTCGACCGATAGATTCATCTGCCGGGCGATGGCCCGTGTCAAGTCTACGTTGTACCCCGCCGGCCGTCCATTCACGTCGAGGAACTCGTACGGCGGGTAGTTCGAATCGCCGCCCACGACAATGCGGCTCTTCGTGCGGCCAATCGCCTCCAGCGACGAGAACCACTCCGCGTGCAGCCGCCGAAAAGTACCGTTTGCCATCACGATGGAGAGCCCTTCGTTGAGCAGGCTCAGAAGTTCCGTGTCCCCCTTGCGGACGGCGAAGCAGAAGACCTGGCGGTAATCCGTCAGGGGTGGGCCGACCGTCCGGAGGTTCGCCAGCCCGGTTTCCTTCATGATCTGGAACGCCAATAGCTTTTGGATGACGACGGCATCGTGCTTTTGTTCGGACAGTTCACGCATGGCGGTAAGGAAAGAGGGCAGCGGCACAATTACCGCGCCGAGATCCGCGTTGCGCAGGTACTCGTGTGCGATGTCCTCCTGCAACACGGCCACTCGCTTGCCCTTCAAGTCCGCCGGGCCGCGAATGTCGACCGTGTCTTCGCGGACCACGATCGTCCCGTGCATCGTGTAATACGGAAACGTAAAGTCAAAGACATCTTCGCGCTCGTCGGTGCGCGCCACCATCGGCAGCGCGTCGATGCGCCCCTCGGCCAGATCCTGCTTGATTTCCGCCCAGGGAGCGGTCTTGAAGGTGGCTTGGCGGCCCATCGCCTGGAGCGCCGCCTGCAGCAACTGGACGGAAAAACCGTCGGCCTGCCCGTCCTCAGCGACAACGCAGAACGGCGCGTAGTCGTATTCGCAAGCCGAACGAATCGGCGCGCTGCGTGCATCCTGCGGCTCTCCCGCCGTCGTCCACCCGGTCCAAGAACCGCCCAGCAGGGCGATCCCCAGCCAAAGATGGCTTCCATAAGGCATAACAGGCTCCTTCTTGAACCACGGGCTCGTCAGGCTCAGCCTTCTTCAACGTCCCCGCTTGTCAATATCTTCCGAAAACGCCGGATAGGCAAGGGAGGTGGCACGGAGACAGCCTTGGTTCTGGGGCGTTGACGAAAAGAATGAGCGGTACCGAGGCCAGCAACGAGGCAGTCAACGGCTGGCGGATACGCGGCGAACGGGTTCGCCCCGCGTTGCTTGCACAGCCTCTCCGCGTCTGCTACCGATATGGCGAAGCGGCGATCGGGCGTCTCCGCGCAAGAGGCGGCCCAGCAATACCAGCGCGACTGCGCGGCGGCGTGGGTGGCGGCGGCATGGGAGGGAATCTGAGGATTTAAGAGTGCAACGTGAGAAGTGCAAAATGAAAAGTGCAAAATGAGAAGAGCAAAATGGCGGGGAGTCATCATGGGGAGCACCAGAGAGGCCAATGAGGCGTTGGAAGATCGGCGCGGGTGTGCTGATTCGCATCAGGTCGTACAGCACGTCCTGAGCATCCGGCCGATCGCAGAATCTGAGCAAGGCGACCGTTGAAGGCGGGATGAGATTTCAAATTCCCCAGGCCTTCGCTGCCGTTCGCTTGCAGACGGCGTGTCTCGCGGGTATGGTGAGAGCCGCAAGGAAAAGACTGGAAACTTCCCGATAGGAGCATGCATATGAATCTGAGCAGAAGAACTTTTATCCGCATCGTGGGCGGCGCAGGTCTGACCTCGGCGATTCCTTTCCGCTATGTCGTCGGCGCCCCGCAGGCGGCCGCGACGGACGCCGGCGTTCTGGTCGAAGCGGCATCGTTTGCGGAACGGGGCGGCTGGAAGCTTGATACGCAACATTACCAACAAATGGGCGGCTGTTATTTGCTGGCGCACGGGATGGGCAAACCGGTCGCCAACGCCAAAACGACCGTCGCGTTTCCGCAAGCGGGCACGTGGCACGTTTGGGTGCGGACTCGCAACTGGTGCCCTGGAGACTGGCAGGCGCCCGGCCGCTTTAAGCTGTGCGTCGACGGCCGCACGCTGGCGGCGGAATTCGGCGCCGCAGGCGAGCCTTGGCATTGGCAGCCCGGCGGCGCCGTCGAAATCGCGTCGCCAGGTTCCGTCGAAGTGGAACTGGCGGATTTGACCGGTTTCGACGGCCGCTGCGATGCGATCTACTTCACCCGGGAATCGTCCCCCGCTCTGCCGAACGAGGACCTGTGCGAGTTGGCGGGTTGGAAGGATCGGCTGGGCGGCCGCGCGGACAAGAAGATCGAGGAGCAGTCGTTCGAGGTGGTCATCGTGGGCGGCGGAATTGCCGGATGTGCCGCAGCCCTGGCCGCTCGGTCGCAGGGGCTCAAGGTGGCTCTGATCCAGGATCGTCCGGTCTTTGGCGGCAACGCCAGCGAGGAAGTCCGCGTTCACACGATCGGAATTCCGGGCAAAGGCGCGGCGATCATGGAAACGATCGATACGCCTCACTATCCGAACGGACACGCTGACGCGATCCAGGCGCAGCAGAAACGCGAAGCAACCCTGGCTGCTTCCGGCGTCCATCTGTTCGCCCTGCACGTGGCCATCGGCTTGGAGAAAGTCGGCGCTCGCATCGCCGGCGTCGAGGCTCGCGAAGTGACTTCGGGCATCATCCGCCGATTTCGTGCGCCCGTGTTCATCGACGCGACGGGCGACGGCTGGTTGGGCTACTGGGCCGGGGCGGAGTTTCGCTATGGGCGCGAAGCACAGACGGAATTCGGTGAAGCCTGGCCGAAGCACGGCGAGCTATGGAGCCCCACCACGCCCGACAACCGCGTGATGGGCTCCAGCGTGCTGTGGAACTCGGAAGTGACCGGTCAACCCGCAGACTTTCCCGACGTGCCTTGGGCGATGCCGGTGGCCAAGCAGCACCGCGCCATCAATGGCGAATGGTACTGGGAGTATTCTGCGAACGACTTGAACCAGATCGACGATGCGGAGAAAATCCGCGACCACCTGCTGCGGGCCATCTACGGCTCGTTTGCCAACGCCAAGAAAGATCCGAATAACGCGACGGTCGCGCTGAAGTGGGTGGCCTACGTCGCCGGCAAACGCGAATCCCGCCGGCTGATGGGCGATTACATGTACACGATGCAAGATATGACCCAGCGGCGCGAATTTCCCGATGCGGTGGTGGAGGAGAAGCGCGCGATCGATTCCCATTACCAACGAGCGGAGACGGGCTCGCCTTCGGACTTCCTGTCCGAGGCGCTGTTCCACTCCACGGATGGTTTGTACTACATCCCGTTCCGCAGCCTCTATTCCCGCAGTCTGGACAACCTGATGATGGCCGGACGCTGCTTCAGCTGCTCCCACATTGGTTTGGCCGGCCCGCGCGTGATGAAGACCTGTGGCCAAATGGGCATTGCCATCGGCTACGCGGCCGCGTTGTGCGAGAAGCACGGCGCCACCCCGCGAGAAGTGGGCCGGCAGCACATCGGCGAGCTGCGGCGGCTGATCGGCTACGAACCGGCAGCCGCCTAAGGCGAACCGCGGAAAACAAGCCGTCAGGCGACGACATAGGGGCTGAAAAATACCGTTTTGAGAAGAAAGGCATCCTGCGATGATTCGTTTTCCGGCCTTCGCGCTCGCGTCGTGTTTTCTGTTCGCAGCGGCCGCTGCGGGGGCCGAGGACGTCAAGCCGGCGCAGAAACCGCCTGCGGAAAAGGCGCCGCTCCGAGCCGAGGATCTGGTCCACGACCGGGGCGACGGCGTGGAGCGGATTCCGCTGTTGCCGCCGGGGCCGGGCAATCCGCGCAACAGCGAAGGTGCGTTGGTGATGCTGGCCGACGGCCGCTTGATGTTGGTTTACACGCATTTCACCGGCGGAGGCGGCGATCATTCGACGGCTCATCTGGCGGCCCGGTTCTCCTCCGATCAGGGCCGGACGTGGACTGGCGACGACGTGGTCGTCGTGCCGAACGAAGGCCGGTGGAACGTCATGTCGGTGTCGCTCCTGCGGCTGGCCGACGGCCGCATCGCGTTATTCTATCTCCGCAAAGAGTCGGCCAACGATTGCCGCCCGGTGCTGCGGTTTTCGGCGGACGAAGGCCGGACCTGGTCGGAGCCGCGCATGTGCATCGAGGATCAGGTGGGCTATTACGTCTTGAACAATGATCGGGCTGTCCAGCTGCGCAGCGGACGGCTGGTGTTGCCCGTGTGTCTGCACAGCACGCCCGAGTATGAGAAACCCGACTGGGCCGGGATCTGCATGTGCTACCTGTCCGACGACGGCGGCCTCTCTTGGCGGCGGAGTACGAGCCAGCTCACGGGGCAAACGGCCGACGGCAAGCGGGTGACGACCCAGGAGCCCGGTGTCGTCGAACTGAAGGACGCCCGGCTTATGATGTTCGCCCGCACGACCGCGGGCAGCCAGTTCGTCAGCTACTCGTCCGACCGCGGCGATACCTGGCTGCCGTTTCAACCCTCCACGCTGCTGAGCCCCTGTTCCCCCGCCTCGATCAAGCGAATTCCGCAGACGGACGATCTGCTGCTGGTGTGGAACAATCATGCGGGGATCGCTCCCGTCCTGAAAGGCAAACGCACTCCGCTTCATGCGGCCATCTCGCGCGACGACGGCCGCAGCTGGGAGCCTCCGAAGGTGTTAGAAGACAATCCCGCCGGCTGGTACTGCTACATCGCGATCGGCTTTGCCGGCGACCACGTCGTGCTGGCTCACTGCTCGGGCGACACGAAGCTCGTCGGCCACTTGGCCTTTACCCAGATCACAAGGTTCCCCGTCGATTTCCTTTACCGGTAAGGATCGGCGAGGAAACAACCGTTCCGGCGTCAAATGAAAAGAACTGGACCAGGAGTACTGCCATGAACCGATTAGCCGATCGTCGGGAATTTCTGCTTCAAACGTCCGCAGCTTCGTTGGCGTGCCTCGGAGCGATTGCGCCGGCGGCCGGGGCGCCGGCGGCGGCCGGCGGTGCGAGGCTTCGCGCGGGGACCGCCCAGGTCGACGTCACGCCGCAGGAGTTCCCCGTGCTGGTCTGCGGAGGCTTTCTGAGCCGTTCGGCTACGAAGGTCCATGACCCGCTGTTCGCGCGGTGCCTGGTGCTGGACGACGGCGTCCAGCGACTGCTGATCATGGTCGTCGATACGATCAGCATTCCCTATGCCATGCAGGAAACGGTGAAAGCCGAGGCCGCCCAGGCGACCGGCATCCCCGTCGAGCGGATGCTGATCTGTGCCACGCACACACACTCCGGCGGATCGCTGGTCAGCGCGTTGGGCACTCCGGCGGATCCCGCCTACTGCGAGTTCCTGCCGGGCAGGCTGGTCGCGTGTATCAAGCAGGCGGCCGGCCACTTGCGCCCGGCCCGCATCGGCTGGTCCTCCGAAGACCATCCCGCGGGCACGTATTGCCGCGTGTTCATCCGGCGTCCCGATTGCCTCGATGTCGATCCGCTCGGCCGGCGGAACGTGCGGGCGATGATGCATCCGGGCTATCAGAACCCGCAGTTCATCGGCCCGTGCGGCCCGTCCGATCCGGAGGTTTCTGTTCTGGCGGTGCAGGGTCTCGACGGCCGGCCGCTCGCCCTGCTGGCAAACTACTCGATGCATTATTTTGGCGCCGAACCGATCTCGGCCGACTACTACGGCGACTTTGTGCGCATCGTTTCCCAGCGTCTGGCCGGGAACGACGATTCGTTCATCGCCATGATGTCCCACGGCACCAGCGGCGACCAGCAGTGGCAGGACTACGCGAATCCTGCCAAGTCGATCTCTCGTGTGCCGTACGCGACGGCGGTGGCCGAGGCCGCCTTGCGGGCGTACCAACGGATCGAGTTCCACGAGTCCGTCCCGCTGGCCATGGCCGAGCGGCGGCTGACGATCCAACTGCAACAGCCGGATGCCGAGGCCCAGGCGTGGGCGGACAAGACGATGGCCGCGATGAACGGGCGCGATCCGCAGACCAGGTCCGAGGTCTATGCCCGCGAAATCGTGCTGCTGAGAGACATGCACGAAGCGGAACGCAAACTGCAGGTCATCCGGATCGGAGACCTGGGGATCGCGGCCCTGCCGGCCGAGGTCTATGCGATCACCGGGTTGAAGCTGAAACGGCAATGCCCGCTGGGCCAGATGTTCAACATCGAGCTGGCCAACGGTTCGATCGGCTACATTCCGCCCCCCGAGCTGCGCCCGCTGGGCGGTTACAACACTTGGCCGGCCCGGCACACGGCGACCCAGAACGAGATCGAGCCGATCATGGTCGAGGCGCTGCTGGAGATGTTCGAGACGGTGAGCGGCCAGCCGCGCCGCAAGATCGAGCTGTCGCAGGGGCCGGCGGCCGCGCGAACGCTGGCGCAACAGCCGGTGGCCTATTGGCGGCTCGGGGAAATCGAGGGCGAGCGGGCGTGGGACGATTCCGGCCACGATCACCACGGCACGTACGAGACCGGTTACGCCTTGTACTTGGACGGCCCGGATCGCGATGATCTGCGCAGCGGCGGCGAGCAGCCGCGGGCCGTACAGTTCGCCGGCGGGCGGATGAAAGCGCAACTCGACCTGGGACCTGATTATGCGGTCGAGTTATGGTTCTGGAACGGATTGCCCAATGACAATCGCAGCGTCACGGGCTACCTGGCGTCGCTGGGACCCGACGGCGCCGAAAAGTGCCCCGGTGATCACTTGGGAATCAGCGGAAGGGCGGCGGGAGAAGATGCGGCCGGACGGCTGTTCTTCTTCAACGGCAACGAGCGGCACGAGTCGCTGTCCGGCGGCCCGGTGATCGCACCCAAGACTTGGAACCATGTGCGACTTGTTCGCCGCGGCGAACAAGTCGCCGTGTACTTGAACGGCGACACCCAGCCGATCTTCTCGGGCACGGTACCGGTGACACGGCCGGAAGACAGTCGGGACGTTTTCATCGGCGGCCGCTCCGATAACTTTGCCAACTTCGAAGGCCGCCTTGCCGAGGTCGCGATTTACGCCGGCTAGCAACAGCGCCGATGGTCAACCGCGTGCGCGAGAGACACGCGCCACGCGCCGAATGGGACGGGAAATGTTTGAAGACATGAGAAGAAGTCCGGCTGAAGCCGGCTGTGCCAAGATTCGCGTCCTGGTGATCGGCCGCCCGTAGCTGCGGCGGCAACTCGCGCCCAAATAAGTTGCCAGTTTCGATTCGCGGTCAACCACAACCAGCCGAGGATCTCGCCATGTCGGGGCGACTATGGGAAATCGCCGGTTTGTTTCTGAAGCTGGGCTCGATCGGGTTCGGCGGTCCGGCCACCCATTTGGCGCTGATGGAAGACGAGGCGGTCGAACGCCGCGGCTGGCTGTCGCGACAGCATTTTCTCGACCTGGTCGGCGCGACGAACCTGATCCCCGGTCCCAATTCGACCGAGATGGCGATCCATATCGGCTTCGTTCGCGGCGGCTGGGCGGGTCTGCTGATTGGCGGTGCGGCGTTCATCCTGCCTGCGGTATTGATTACCACCGGCTTGGCTTGGCTGTATGTCGAACACGGCCGGCAGCCGCACGTCGAGCCGGTCATCGCCGGCATCAAACCGGCGGTGCTGGCCGTCATCTTTACCGCCGGCTGGCGCTTGGGCCGCAAGGCGCTCCACGGCTGGATCGTCGTTGCGGTTTTTGCGGCCGCCAGCATCGCGTCGTTGTGCCGCGCCGGTGAAATCCGAGTGTTGCTGGCGTGCAGTCTGCTTGGGATGCTGTGGCTGTGGTGGCACCGCCATCGCCGGCAGACGGCAACGCCGAAGAGCGGCCCCGGGCTCGCCGCGGCGCTGCTCGCCGGAACGATCGGCAGCGCCGGCCATGGCGGCCAATCGGCCATCGTGGCGTCGCTGGCCACCGCAGGGGCCGCCGCGGCGACGACCGCGACGCTGGCACAGCTGGCTTGGTTTTTCTTGAAGATCGGCGCCGTTCTGTACGGCACGGGCTACGTGCTGATCGCGTACTTGCAAGGCGGACTGGTCCGGGAGTACGGCTGGTTGAGCGATCAACAGTTGCTGGACGCAATCGCCATCGGCCAGTTCACGCCGGGGCCCATCTTGTCCACGGCGACGTTCGTCGGCTACGTGGTGATGAGCGGCGGCGGCCCCTGGCAGGCGCTCGCCGGCGCGGCCGTGGCGACGGTGGCGATCTTTCTGCCCTCGTTCGTATTTGTGGCCGTTGTCAATCCGATCGTGCCGCGGCTGCGCCGCAGTCGCTGGACCGCCGCGTTCCTCGACGCGGTCAATGCCGCCTCGTTGGGCCTGATGGCCGCCGTCACAATCAAGCTCGCGGGTCAGATCTTCTTTCCCACCGGCACTTGGCCCAATGCGACGGCCCTGCTGATCGCGGCCGCCGCCACGCTGGCCGCCTTGCGATGGAAGACCAGCGCGATCTGGCTGGTCCTGGGCGGGGCGGCCGCGGGCTGGCTGGGCTGGTGGCTCGGTTGGCCGGCGATGTGATTCGGGGGTGAGTGCTCTGGGACGCTGTGGCCCGGTGATACGAGAGAGTGCGTCGCGATCCGCGGCGAAGCACATCGATCAACGCTCGTTGCGCCTAGCTGAGCGCGGGTGGCAGACGGGGTGTCGGCTGAAGCCAGCACGGTTTCCTCGGGCCCGCCCCGCGTCAAGCGGCAGAGTTTCGCCCTCCCCCTCTCGCCCTGCTGAAATCCGCCTGCTACCATGCCCAGCTATGGCCAAAACTCCCATGATGCAACAATACGAAGACGCCAAAGACGTCTGCGGGGACGCGCTGCTGCTGTTCCGCATGGGCGACTTTTACGAGATGTTCTACGAGGACGCGAAGACCGCCGCCCGCGTGCTAGGATTGACGCTGACCAGTCGCGACAAGGGCGAGAATCCGATTCCGATGGCCGGTTTCCCATACCATCAGTTGGACAGCTATCTGGGAAAACTGATTGCGGCCGGTTTTCGAGCGGCCGTGTGCGAACAGGTCGAAGATCCCAAGAAGGCTCAGGGCCTGGTCAAACGCGAGGTCACCCGGATGGTTTCGCCGGGCACGTTGACCGACGACGCCTTGCTGGATCCTCGCGAGTGCAACTATCTGGCGGCGGTCGCCTTTCCGGGCGCTCAGGATAAGCGGAGCGGCGACCAAGTCGGCGTGGCTTGGGCCGATCTGTCGACGGGCCGTTTCTATGCCACGGTGGGCTTGGCCGCTCAACTGGGCGACCAGCTGGCTCGGATCGCGCCCTCCGAATGCCTGGTCAGCGACGAATTGGCGGCGGAGATCGCGCGGGCCGCACCGACGCTGGTGCTGACCAAGCGTCCGGCCTGGGCGTTCGCCTTCGATGCCTCCTTGACCGCGTTGACCCAGCATTTCGCCACCGCCAGCTTGGAAGGGTTCGGATTCGGCGACGACGATCGGCTGGCCATCCGCGCCGCCGGCGCGGTGCTGGACTATCTGCGCGAGTCGCAGCGGTCGTCGCTAGATCACATGGACCGGCTGATTCCGTACCGGCAAGGCAGTGCGTTGGAGATCGACGAGGCCACGCGCCGCAGCCTGGAACTGACGCGGACCATCCGCACCGGCTCGCGCGAGGGCTCGCTGCTGGCCGTACTCGACCGGACGGTAACCCCCATGGGCTCGCGGCAGCTGGGCGATTGGCTGGCCAGCCCGCTGACCGATTCCGACGCGATCAACGGGCGGCTGGACGCGGTCGAAGAGTTGATGCAGGACGACACGTTGCGAGGCCAGCTGCGAGATCACTTGCGGGGCGTGTACGACCTGGAACGATTGCTGGCCCGCGTCACCACGGGCCGCGCCAGCCCGAGGGATTTGAGTTTCATCGGTCGCACGCTGGGCAGCTTGCCCAAACTGAAAGCCAAGATTACCGCCCGCCGCAGCCCGCTGTTGGCCCGGATGGAAGCCGATTTGGACTTGTGCCCGGATTTGCGCGGCAAGCTCGAAGCGGCACTGATCGCCGATTGTCCGCTGTCGGCGCGGGACGGAGGATTCATCCGCAGCGGGTTTGACCCGGAGTTAGATCGGCTGCGCGATTTGGCGGCCGGGGGCAAGCAATGGATCGCGCAGTACCAAGCGCAAGCTGTCGAACAATCGGGAATCCCCAACCTGAAGGTCGGCTACAACAAGGTCTTCGGCTATTTCATCGAAGTCACCAACGCCCAAGCCGGCAAGGTTCCCGAAAATTTCATTCGCAAGCAGACGCTCAAAAACGCCGAGCGGTATATCACGCCGGAGCTGAAGGAATACGAAGAGCAGGTGCTGACGGCCGACGAACGGGCGCAAGAATTGGAATATGAACTGTTCGTCCAGCTGCGAGACACCGTGGCCGCATCCGCCCGCCGCTTGCAGGCCACCGCAACCATCTTGGCCCGCTTGGACGCCCTGGCTTCGCTGGCGGAACTGGCCCGCCAGCGCGCGTACTGCCGGCCGGACGTCGTGCTCGAGCCGGTGTTGAACGTGGTGGACGGGCGGCACCCCGTGCTGGAATCGATCGAGCCCGGCGGCACGTTTGTTCCCAATGACACGTTGGCCCGTCCGGACGCCGGAATGATCCTGCTGATCACCGGCCCCAATATGGCGGGCAAGAGCACCTACATCCGGCAAGTCGCGCTGCTGACGCTGATGGCGCAAATGGGCTCGTTCGTGCCGGCGCGGAAAGCCACGATCGGGATCGCCGACCGCATCTTTGCGCGGGTCGGCGCCAGCGACGAACTGACGCGCGGCCAGAGCACGTTTATGGTCGAAATGACCGAGACCGCGCGGATCCTGAACAACGCGACGGCGCGCAGCCTGGTGATCCTGGACGAGATCGGCCGCGGCACCAGCACCTACGACGGCGTATCGCTGGCGTGGGCGATCGTCGAGCACATCCACGACCGGATCGGCTGCCGAACTCTGTTTGCCACGCATTATCACGAACTGACCGACTTGACCAGTTCCTTGGGCGGCGTCAAGAACCTGAATGTGGCCGTCAAGGAATGGGAAGACAACATCGCTTTTCTGCACAAGATCGTGGACGGCGCGGCGGACAAAAGCTACGGCATCCACGTTGCGCGCCTGGCGGGCATCCCCGGCGAGGTCAACGAACGAGCCAAGCAGATTTTGGCTCAGTTGGAGGCCGAGCACGTGGGTGATGACGGCCGTCCCAAGATCGCCGGCAAGAAGAAACGCCGCCGCGGCGGGGACATCCAGTTGACGCTGTTCGGCCCGCCGGAACATCCCCTGATGAACACGATCCGCGATCTCGACGTCGATCGCTTGGCCCCCATCCAAGCGCTGCAGCTGATCCAGCAATGGCAGCGCGAGTTGAAGCCGGGCGGCTGATCCGCAACTCACAACTGATGGGTTTCACTAACGGAGAAGTTTGGCCAAAGCACGCATGTTGACGCCCCCTGCCCGCTTGCCTGGCAGGAAAGCGAGACTGACAGCTAGAACGCAACCCACCACGTACCGCCCAGACCCCTGCCAGCTTGCTGGCAGGTGAATGCGACGGTGCTGCTTGCTTCTGACAACATCACACCCAATCTTATTCAGTTCACGTACGCGTGCTCGGTGCTCAGCGCCAAGTGCCTCACTCGGCAACGTTGTCGCACCTGGTCCAACAACTTCGGCTTCCCCGACTGAGCCACGGGCGTTTCTTGGGGCTGCGTCATGACAGGGTCTCCCAGCGATCCTCGCCGAACGAGATCGGCTCGCCTGTGCGTTCTGCCACGAGCAGCCGCCGACGGTCGGCTCGTTCCGCACTATAACTATGTACCGACGTATCCTAAACGCACATTCAGTTATCAAGCACCCCGCACCTTCCATGCACAGAAATCGAAACAAAATTGTCGCGGTTGCCAAAACGGCGGCGCCTCGCCACCACGCAGCCTGTCGCAGGTCCGCTGTGGCGGATCGGCAAGGTTCGCAGTAACCGTCTATCTCGCAAAACCTTGCGAATCCGACTTCGCCACCGGCCTTGGCGTGTTCCGCTGCCGAAAACCGGCCGTCTAATGCGCACAGCCATCCGACGTACCACCACAGGGGAGAAGTTCGCGCATACAGAAATCCGCCGGCTCCGAATCTGCGGTGCGGAGCGTCTGCGTTGCCGAGCGGCCGATGTGTTCGCGACTGGCCACGTCTTTCCGCGATCGCATCCGTTCTCGCCAGCAGAGCACGACGGTCGAAGTTGCGCATGGGCGGACCGGAATCTTGGCCGAAGGCCATCTTCACCGTAGCCTGGGGCAACGCCCCAGGAAGAAATGCGAACAGCCGTTTTTTGGCCGAAGGCCATCTTCACCCTGGCGGACCGAACACGGTGAAGATAGCCTTCGGCCAAAAAGGCCCGAATGATAACGCGGTCCTGGGGCGTTGCCCCAGGTTACGGTGGGAATAGGCCTTCGGCCAAACCGTGCCGACGCCCGAATGCGCAACTTCTCGCCTGCGATTCGAAACCCGTTCAGCACCGCTGATGGATGATCCGCTCGGCACGTCGCCCGGTTCGCGTGGGCGTGCGTCTTCGTTTGACGCTGGCCCGCTATCGCATTCCCGAAATCGGAGAATATGCTAGACACGCCGGGCGGCCTCCCTCGTCTTGGTAAACACGAGGAAGTCGTCCGCATAGCGCACAAAGCGGTGGCCGCGCGACTCCAACTCTTTGTCAAAATCGTCCAGCAGGATGTTCGCCAGCAACGGCATCTTCCGCCGTCGGTCAATTCGCTACGGTTCCGCTGCCTGTACCGGGAAGGACTTGAATCGCTTTACGCTTCAAATCCGCATTCGAGAAATGCGAGTAAAGACGAGAGCAACGCCCCAGGAATCCGTAATCCCCGCAGCCTTTTTTGGCCGAATCCGGCGCCGTCAGCCGGCGAGCAGTTTGCGGAGCACGGTTTGCAGGATGCCTCCGTTGCGGTAGTAGTCGATTTCGACCGGTGTGTCGATGCGGACGCGGGCATCGAAGGCTTTGATCGTTCCGTCCGCCGCCTGGGCGGTGACGGTGATCGTCGACCGCGGCTGGAGGCCGTCGTCCAGGCCGTCGATGGTGAACTGTTCTTCGCCGGTCAGGCCCAGCGATTGCCACGTTTGTCCCTGGATGAATTCGAGCGGCAGGACGCCCATCCCGACCAGGTTGCTGCGGTGGATGCGCTCGTAGCTTGACGCGATCACGGCCCGCACGCCCAGGAGAAACGTCCCCTTGGCAGCCCAGTCGCGGCTGCTGCCCGTACCGTACTCGGCGCCGGCCAGGATTACCAGAGGCGTCCCCTCCTGGCGGTACTTCATGGCGGCATCGTAGATGCTCAGCAGTTCGCCGTCCGGCAGATGCCGCGTCCAGCCGCCTTCTTTTCCGCCGGCCAACTGGTTGCGGATGCGAATGTTGGCGAACGTCCCGCGGATCATGACGCGATCGTTGCCGCGGCGAGCACCGTAGCTGTTGAAGTCCGCCGGTTCCACACCCTGGGCGATCAAGTACCGGCCGGCCGGACTGTCTTTGCCGATCGACCCGGCCGGCGAGATGTGATCCGTGGTCACGGAATCGCCCAATACAGCCAGCACGCGAGCGCCGCGGATGGGCTGAACGGGCTGCACTTCGGTGGTCAGCTGTTCCAAGAACGGCGGCTCCTGAATGTACGTGCTGGACGCGTTCCAAGCGTACAAGTCCCCTTCGTTGACCGGGATCGAGTTCCACATCTCGTTGCAGTCGAACGCGTTGCCATAACGGGAGTGAAACATTTCGGCGTCGATCGACCGCTCGAGCGTGCTCTGGATCTCTTCGCGCGTCGGCCACACGTCCTGCAGGAATACGTCGTGGCCGTCGCGGTCTTGGCCGATCGGCTCCGTCGTGAGGTCGACGTCGGTCGAGCCGGCCAGGGCATACGCGACGACCAACGGCGGGCTGGCCAGATAGTTGGCCTTGACCAGCGGATTGATGCGGCCTTCGAAGTTGCGGTTGCCGCTGAGTACCGCCGCGGCCACCAGATCGCCTTCGGTCACCGCCTGGGCCACCGGCTCGGGCAGCGGTCCGCTGTTGCCGATGCACGTCGTACAGCCGTAGCCGACGATATGGAATCCCAACTGCTCCAATGGTTCGATCAGTCCGGCCTTCTCCAGATAATCCTGGACCACGCGCGAGCCTGGCGCCAGGCTCGTCTTGACATACGGCTTGACGCTCAACCCCCGGGCAACGGCCTTTTGGGCCAACAGCCCGGCCGCGAGCATCACCGACGGGTTGCTGGTATTGGTGCAACTGGTGATGGCGGCGATCACCACGGCGCCATGTCCGATTTCCGCCGTACGTCCGTTGTCCTCGACCGAGGCCGTGCGGCGGAGCGCATCGTCGCCCAGCGCAAAGCCGCGCTGGTTCAGCGGCGCCCGCAAGGCCGCTTGAAACGACGGCTTGACTTGCGTCAGCGGCACGCGGTCTTGGGGCCGCTTGGGACCGGCCAAGCACGGCTCGATCGTGCTCAGGTCCAGCGTCAGGCATTTCGTGTACTTGGGCGCCGGCGTGTCATCCGTCCGAAACAGCCCTTGCTCCTTGGTATATCGTTCGACCAGGCTGACTTCCGCGGCGGTGCGCCCGGTCTGGCGCAGGTAGTTCAGCGTCTCGGCGTCGATGGGGAAGAAGCCCATCGTCGCCCCATATTCGGGCGCCATGTTGGCGAGCGTCGCCCGATCGGCCAACGACATCGACGAAACCCCGGCCCCGAAGAACTCGACGAACTTCCCGACCACTCTCTCGTTGCGGAGGATTTCGGTGACCGTCAGGACCAGATCCGTGGCCGTCGCCCCGGGCGGCAATTGGCCGGTCAACTCCATGCCCACCACTTCCGGCATCAGCATGTACAGCGGCTGGCCCAGCATCACCGCTTCGGCCTCGATGCCGCCCACGCCCCAGCCGACGACGCCCAGTCCGTTGATCATGGTCGTGTGGCTGTCGGTGCCGACCAGTGAGTCCGGGAATGCGACCGGGCCGCGCGAATCGCTGCCCGAAAACACGGCTTTGGCGAGGAATTCCAAGTTCACCTGGTGCACGATCCCCACGTTCGGCGGCACGGCGCGAAAGTTTTCAAACGACCGCTGACCCCATCGGAGAAACTCGTATCGCTCCCGATTCCGCTCGAATTCCAATTCCACATTGGCTCGCAGCGCATCGGTGCTGCCAAAGCGATCGACTTGGACCGAGTGGTCGATGACCAGATCGACGGGAATCAGCGGGTTGATCTTCTTGGGATCGCCGCCCAGCCGTTTCATCGCGCTGCGCATGGCCGCCAAATCGACTACGGCGGGGACGCCTGTAAAGTCTTGCAGGACCACGCGAGCGGGCTTGAACGGAATTTCCCGTTCCGCCACGGATTCGGCCTGCCAAGCCGCCAAGTTCTTGACATCCTCTTCCGTCACTTGATAGCCGTCGCAGGTTCGCAAGACGGCTTCGAGCAGCACACGGATCGAGTATGGCAGACGGCTGACTTGGCCCAAGCCCAATTGTTCCAGTTTCGCCAGCCGATAGATCCCGGCCGGACCGGCTCCGGTTTCAAACGTATCACGCGCGCCAAACGGATTGAAGGTTCTCGTCGTGTCAGTCATCATTGCCTCATATAAAAAGCCGTGTCTTGCTCGATATTTGGAACGCGGCGAGAAATCACCGCACGCGAGATTCAAGTCGCGCCGGAAGTCACGCCGGAACTTGGGGCAGTATAGCGAACCAGCCGACGATTTGCTACTGTCGAAGATCGTGGCAGTTAGTTCCGATGCCGCCGTCGCTCCTCCCATTTATACCCCCGGCTTCAATGATTTTCCTATTTCAGCTGATCATCCTGGTCGCCCTTGTCGCAAGTCTTGCTGGCTGGGGGGCGATATTTTGGCGGATCGCGCGAAAACAGCCCGTGCTTGCCCGCGAGGCGCGGCCGCCGGTCCCCTGGGGACTGGTCGATCTGCTGCTGGCCACCGTGTTGCTGATGACGTTCCAATTGCTCAATGCCTGGGTACTGACGGGGATGCTCGGCATCGATCCCGCGCGCGGCTGGGAGAATGCTTCGGCTCGCGACCTGACCCTGATTCTGTTTTGCGATCCGGTTGCCAATTTGGCTGCTATCGCGACCGCCGCGGCGGCGATTGCATTGCGAACGAGGGCTTCCGCGGCCGATTTTGGCATTTCGCGGCGCAGCGTTCGGCAAGACCTGTGGCTGGGAACGGTCGCGTTCATCATGCTGGCTCCGCTGGTCTACGGCTTACAGCGGCTGCTGGTCATCTGGTTTCCGTACGAGCATCCGTTGATCTCCGCGTTGGAGAACCACCCGGGATTGCTTGTGCACAGTGCCGTGTTCTTCTCGGCGGTCGTCGGCGCGCCGATTGTCGAGGAGTTTTTTTACCGCGTCCTGTGGCAAGGCGGTCTACAAGCGTTCGTACCGCGACGTGGCGATTTCTGGCACTGTGTCTTTGGCAGCGCTGCGTCGCCCATCGCGCCTCAGGGCCGCGTTGTGGCCAGCGAGGGGAATGGCGCGCTCACGACGGGGCATCAAGCGCCTGCGGCGGAGATTTTCGCGATTCTGACCAGTTCGGCGTTGTTCGCGTTGATGCACCTGTCTCACGGCGCCGCGCCGATCCCGCTGTTTGTGCTCGCCTTGGGACTTGGCTTTGTCTACGCCCGGACGGGCCGCGTGCTGCCATGCATCGTGATTCACGTCTGGCTGAACGCCTCGAGTCTGGTAACACTTTGGATCGGGACGCTGTCCGGAACGGGATCGTGACACCCCCAGTCGGCGTAAACCGTTTTGAATTAACGACTTAAAACACCACTGCAAACCTGTGATATCCTACGTTCCAAGAGGCTTCGACAGCAATAACTCGTCTGCAGCCGGGCGAACATCCTGAGTACTTTCCGGCCTCTTATACGTTTCAGTGATTGTGGCACTACATGGAAGCGTCGCCGACACCCGACACGACCGGTTTCGATGCTGCTCAACTGATCGAGCAAAATCAAGTTGGCGTGTGGCGATATCTGCGGGCCTTGGGCTGCGAACCGGCGCAAGCCGATGATTTAACGCAGGAGACGTTTCTGGCGGTGCTGCAACATCCGTTTCGTGATTATGGAGTTGCTTCGACTGCGGCTTACCTCCGCAAAGTCGCCCGCAATCAGTTGATCTCCGCCCAGCGGAGGGGTGGCAAAGTGAAGGTCATCGCGGTCGAGGACATCGAACAGTTCGACCGGGCTTGGGACCAGTGGGCCGGAGATGACAGTGGAGAAGCGAGGCTGGAGGCATTGAGAGAGTGCCTTCAAGTATTGACGTCCCGGGCTCGGTTGGCGCTGGAGATGCGGTTCCGAGAGCGAGGGTCGCGAGCGAACATCGCCGCGGCTCTCGGCATCTCGGAACATGGTGCGAAGAACTTGATGCAGCGGGCCAAGCACTTGTTGCGCGAGTGCATAGAGGGCAAGTTACAGTGATCGAAGAGCATGCCGACAGGATTCTGGAGGCCGGTTTGGAGGAGGTCCTCGGTGGCCGTTATCCTCCCGACTTGACGTCCGCCATCTTGCAGGCTTGGGAAGCTCGGCAGCCATCCGCGGCGCGGCCGGCCTGGGTTGGAGGCGACGACGTGATGTCTCCGCTGGCGGCGGCAGCGGTGCCGTTGGCTCCTCCTGTGCATCCGCTGGCGGAGCCTGTACCCCCTCCTCGTCCCAACGAGGACCGGGTGTGGATCCAGCCGGCACGTCCCCTCCGGCGGGATCGCCACCGCCGCTGGCCGGCGCTGGCCCTGACGGCTGGTTTCCTGGTGTTGACAGGATTGTTCAGCCTGTACGCGGTGCGGCATTGGAATCAACCGGCCGGCCGTATCATTGTCCGGCCGGGTCCGGCCGTTCCGATTGCCGGCGATCCCTCCACCGTTCGTCCGCCGGCCGACATGCCGGAACGGCTCCGCGGCCCGGGATCGACGGGGGCCGTCGCGCCGCCAAGAATAACGTCGGCCGCGCCGCCACAGCGACCGGGAGTCTCCGCCCGCGGACCGCTGTCGGATTCCTCTAATTCAGCTGGTTCTTCCGAGGCGCCGCGCGCGAGCCCCCAACGTCGCAGGCCATCGACCGATGCCGACGTGACCGCTTTCATCAATGACGTCCTGAAACAGGGGTGGCGCGAGCACAGTGTGACGCCCTCGCCGGCCCTGACGGACGAGCAATGGTGCGACCGCGTTTACCGGCGGTTGGCCGGTCGTCATCCGACCGCTGACGAGACGAAGCAATTCCTGCGGCAGCGGGAAAAAGACCAATCCCACCGCCGAGCGCTGGTGGACCGGTTGCTGGCCAGCGACGAGCACGCTCGGCATTGGGCCCAATTGTGGGCGACGGCCCTGGTTGGCCCCGCAGCGAACGATTCGGTGGACGATACGTTCAGCCGCGAGGAACTGGCGAGCTACTTGGCCGCGGCGGTGCAATCGGACCGGCCGCAGGAGCAAGTCGTTTTCGAATTGCTGTCGGCCACGGGGGCGAATCGGCCTGGAGCCGAAGACCACAATGGGGCCGTGAACTTTTTGTTGGCGGGAGCCAAGGACAACGCGGCGGCGGCAACGAACCGTACGTCGCGAGTGTTTTTGGGCAAACAGCTGGTGTGTACCAGCTGTCACGATCACGCGGGCGGCGCGTGGGAGCAAGGCGAATTCTGGCAGCTGAACGCCTTCTTTCGCCAGATGGCGATCCAACGCGATCGTGAGACGCAGCGGACCGTCTTGACGGACCGGGATTTTGCCGGGGCCAGCGGTGCGGCGAAAGATGCCGAACTGTTCTATCGGCTGCCCGACGGGCGGTTGGGGATGGCTTATCCCGAGTTCAACGGCCAAACGATCTCGCACAGCGGCTTGGTCAGCGATGTGAATCGCCGTCGCGAGCTGGCTAAACTGGTGGTCGCCTCGGACGATTTCCGTCTGGCCACGGTCAACCGGATCTGGAGCTGGCTGTTCGGCTACGGATTCACGCAGCCGGTCGACGATATGGGACCGCACAATCCCCCGTCGCATCCCGAATTGCTGGACCGGCTCGCCGGCGAACTGGCCGCCCATGATTTCGATACCAAGGGACTCGTCCGCTGGATCGTGCTCAGCGAACCATTCGGCTTGTCGGGCAAACGCACGCCTGAAAGCTGGATGGACGCCCCCGAGTCCGGCGGCCAGCCTTTGTTCGCGCGGTACTACGCCAAAGAGAACGGCATCAAAGAGAACGCCGCAACAGACAGCATCGCGAACGACGGCGGTCCTGTCGATGTGTCCCGAATGCTGGTCCAAGCCGTGCATCGGCGGCCGGCGGCAGCGCCCGCTGGTCCCGGCGCCTTGGCGCGCCGCACTTGGCTGCGTCCCAGCGTCGAGCGGCTGGAAATTATTGAAACCCAGCCCGACAGCCAGTGGCCCGGCCCGGCTTGGCTGCCTCGTCTAGCGCACAGCAGCCTGCCGCCGGAAAAGAAGATCGAGCACTTGTTCTTGTCCGTCTTGGATCGCCGCCCGACCAGTCGCGAGCTGACCGCGGCCAAGCTCGTCTTGGCCGATCGCCTGGGCGATCCCTCGGCAATTCGGGAAATCTGGCGGACATTGCTGGCCAGCCAAACGGCCAGCGCGGATGCGGGCCAGCGCTGAGCGGGATGGCCGCGCGAGACACGGTCAACAAGTAGACCGTGCCACACCGGAAACAAATTGCAGCAACAGCGCCGTCGCCGTTCTCTCCCCGCTTCGTCCCAATTCTATCGCCGCCTGGACTCGAACCTCGACAACCGGCGACGCCAAATCCGCGCCGTAATCCCGTTACCCGGTTGCCCCTTCGCGCTCCGCCCCCGCTCCGCACCCACCACAGACAGCCGCCAGAAGCCCCAGAGCCAGGACCGCCTTGCCCGCGATTCGAATACGGCCATTCATCCCCGGCGAGTGCGCTGGCAGTCCCGCGCCGGGGACAGGCTTGTGTTTGACGGGAAGTGGTACAAGGACAAGCCCGAAGATGAGGGCCAGCAAGAACGGCATCTCGCCACGACGCCACGACCGTCTTCGGGAAAGTGATTCCACCGTCAACGCTGCAGGATGAAGGACGATCTCAGATTGCAGCCGATCGAGATTACGACAGCAACAGAAGCGACTGATAGCAGCATGCCGGTCAGCTGTGCTCTTGCCATGATGAACCCCTCACTTCAGTTGAACCAACCGGAATCGCTGACAACAATTGCTGACAAACTGACGCAGTTAATTATTTTGGGGCCGTCCGCCAAGACTGCAAGCCTTCTGGCAACTGCTGCGACCGTATTTCTCGTTGTTCTCTACCGCGTCTGCCAGCGATCCTTCTGATCCTTTTTCCCGACGCCGCCCGGCCCGAGGACGATGCGCGCGGAGCTGGGAATTTACCCCTGATTTGCCGCCGAAACGTCGTCAAGCTCCCCAACCCGCTCCCAAATGCCCACAAACCATCAAGGGGGGATGGCGGGGTCAGGGCGGCGGCCGCCGCCTTGAACCCGCCATCCCCCCTTGACTCACCACGTTTCCCTGCTTAACTTCGGTCCTGTGGCAGAAAAGCAGTTTCCTATCAATCGCCGCATTCAATACCATTTTCTGGGTGCTAACAGCGGACGTTTCCCCTTGGTGAATTCCTGGGTTTCGTGTAGTCTCATCGCCCGTAGATGCTCGGGCCAACGGCTGTCAGGACGAGCGGCTAGAGTAAATGGGTTCGTTGGGCAAGGAGTTCCGACGTGAACATCAACAACTGCCATTTCCCGGAGTGGGTTGAACAGAACGTACTTTTCCGCAAGCTGTTACTTTTGCGCAAGCTTTTTCTGACCAAGAGCAAGTCCGTCCATTACTCGCAGTTCGCTGAGGATGTGTCGATCCTCCGGCTGTTCCCGCGAAACTATCGCGGCTTCTATGTCGATGTCGGATGCTTCCATCCCGTCAAGTACAGCAACACGTGCGCTCTGTATAAGCGGGGTTGGGAGGGAATCAACGTCGACATTGACGCGATCAAAATCGAAGGATTCAATTTGCTGCGCAAGCGGGATGTAAATGTGGCTTGCGCCGTGAGCGACCAAAGCGGTGAGGTCGAATACTACTCGGCGGGTTTCTATTCCTTGATCAACACGCTGAACGAGGACTTCACCGGGGCGGGAACAGGATACAAGCCGAAGAAAACCGCCGTACGACGGCTGGACGAGATCATCGCAGGCACACGATTCTCCGGCCGCGAAATCGATCTGTTGAGCGTGGACACCGAAGCCCACGATCTGAAGGTCCTGGCTTCCCTCGACTTTGAGCGTTACCGGCCCAAGGTCGTTGTCGTCGAAACCCATGTGACGAGTCTGGACGAACTCGTTCGGGAGGAACTTTACCACTTCCTCGATCGCCACGGGTACACCCTGTCTAACTGGTGTGGCCTGTCGGTGATCTTTCGGCTGCGTGGCTGGGGCACAGCCCCGTTGGCCGCGAGCGCCGCGTAGCAGCCAGACCCGATGTGCACGGCCTACTTTGTTGGCCGTGCGCGAGGCGCGGACCGAGCGTGCCCTCAGCTACCAAGACAAGTAGGCCGTGCCACACGTCGCAATCGTGTTTTCTGGGCAAGTGCGGCAGGTTATACGAGTAGTCCGCAATTACAACTGCTCCCCGGTTGCTCACCTCGCCCTATTGGAGGCCCGCGACATGACACGCACTCGCCAAGGCCGATTGCACGATCGCCGTGCCGATCAGCCCTTCCCTTGAGTACCAGCCAGAAAGAAACCGGAGGACATATCAGGCGTTCGAGGCGGTGTTGCAGGAAGCGGGCGAGCGGGTGCCCATGCGGTTGTTGTTGCTGGCCAGCATGTCCGCGGGAGACACGGTCAACAAGTAGACCGTGCCACACCGGAAACGGGAATCCTCGGCACAACGGCTTGCCCAAATGTCTCGACTTGCAAACAATAAGCCGTGCGCGCATACGCATTCGGCGCGCGCGAATTGCGGCGGACCATCGAACGGAGGAGTGGATGAAAATTGTGGCGGCAAAGGCTATTTTGAAAGCCAACGACCAGCTGGCCGGAGAAAACAGGGAGCGATTCACGTCGGAGCGGGTGTTTGGCATCAATCTGGTGGGCTCGCCCGGCTGCGGCAAGACAACATTGCTGGAAGGGTTGTTCCGGCGGCTCCAAGGCCGACTGGTGCCGGCCGTCATCGAAGGCGATATTGCCGGCCAGATCGATGCCGAGCGAATGGCCAGCATCGGCGTGCCCGTCGTCCAGATCAATACCGACGGCATGTGCCACTTGGATGCCAGCATGATCGCCGCTGCCGCCGACGGGTTCGAATATGGCGTGATCGATACGTTGTGGATCGAAAACGTCGGCAACTTGGTCTGCACCGCCGGATACGATCTGGGCGAGCATCTGCGGATCGTGGCGCTGAGCGTTCCCGAAGGGGACGACAAACTGGTCAAGTATCCAGCGATTTTTCAGCGCAGCCATGCGCTGGTGATTACCAAGATCGATCTGTTGCCCTATTCGAATTTCGACGTGGCGCGTGCCCGCGGCGATATGCGGCGGCTGGCGCCGCAGGCGCAGGTTTTCGAGGTCTCGGCGCTGCACGGCGACGGACTGGACGCCCTGGCCGATTGGCTGGTCCAAAAGCGCCAAACCGAACTGGGATGAACGGGCGGTCTGCCGATGACGGTGCCTTGCACGCCAGTGTCTTCCATCCCCGCGTCCACGCCTTCGCTCTGCCGATTGCGGATCACCGTGCGCGGCGTCGTTCAAGGCGTGGGCTTTCGGCCGTTCGTCTATCGGGCGGCGCGAGCCGAGGCCCTGGACGGATGGGTGTGGAACGAGGCCGACGCGGTGCGGATCGAAGTGCAAGGCGGCGCGGGAGCGCTGGAGCGGTTCCTGCACGCGCTGCAGCACGATCATCCGCCCCAGTCCCGCATCGAGTCGCTGGACGTGGCCGAAATCCAGGCCGACCCCGCCGGGGCGTGCGCCGGCGGCTTCGAAATCCGAGCGAGTTCAGGACACGCACCGCCGGGTCCGGCGATTCCTGCGGACTTGGCTGCCTGCGATGAATGTCTGCAGGAGATTCTCGACCCCCAACAGCGCCGCTATCGCTATCCGTTTACCAACTGTACCAATTGCGGCCCGCGCTGGTCGATCGTTCAACAACTGCCTTACGATCGGCCGCAGACATCGATGCGCGGCTTTCGCATGTGCGGTGAATGCCAAGCCGAATATGAACAGCCCGGCGACCGGCGGTTTCACGCCCAGCCGATCGCTTGTCCGGCTTGCGGGCCCGTACTGACCTTGGAGGATGCCGACGGGCGGGAGTTGGCTCGAGGCGATGCCGCTCTGTGTCAAGCGGCCGAGCAGGTGTGTGCGGGCCGGATCCTGGCCCTGCAGGGACTGGGCGGTTTCCAATTAATCGCCGACGCGACCAGCCAAGCGGCGGTCCAGCGGCTGCGAGATCGCAAGCGGCGACCGGACAAGCCGCTGGCGATCATGGCCGGGAGCTTGGCCGAAGTCCGCCGGCGCTGCCGCGTGTCCGAAGCCGAGGCCGCGGCGCTGCGGTCGTCGGCCGCCCCGATTCTGCTGCTGACCCGCCGCACGGACGCTTCCGGCGCCGAGGACATCGCCCCGGCGGTGGCACCCGGCAACCCACAGCTGGGCGTCATGCTGCCGTACACGCCGCTGCACCATCTGTTGCTGGCGGAGACCGCGCGGCCGCTGATCTGTACCAGCGGCAATTTGTCCGAAGAGCCGATGGCCATCACGGTCGGCGATGCCCGTCAGCGGCTGGGCGCGATCGCGGACCTGATGCTGACGCACGATCGGCCCATTGTCCGCCCCGTCGACGATTCCGTGGCGCGCGTGGTTTCGGGGCGGCTGCAAGTGCTCCGCCGGGCCCGCGGTTACGCGCCTTTACCGATTCGGATACACCGGGATCTGCCCACGATCCTGGCTGTCGGCGGCCATCTGAAGAATACCGTGGCTCTGAGTCTCGGTTCATCGGTCGTCATGACGCCTCACATCGGCGACTTGGATACGGCGCTGAGCGTCGAGGTCCACCGGCGGGCGATCGAAGACTTGGTTCAGTTCTTCGACGTGATCCCGGCAGCTGTGGCATGCGACCTGCATCCCGACTATGCCTCGACGCGTCACGCCGAGTATTTGGCGAGCCTCTGGGACGTGCCCCTGGTTATGGTTCAGCATCACCATGCCCACGTCGCCGCCTGTGTCGCGGAACACGGCTTGAAAGGACCGGTCTTGGGCTTGTCCTGGGATGGCACGGGCTACGGCACGGACCATACGGCCTGGGGAGGCGAAGCGCTGTTGTGCGACGGAGCCGAGTGCGTGCGGATCGCCCACTTGCGGACCTTTCTCTTGCCCGGCGGCGATCGAGCGGCCCGCGAGCCGCGGCGTTCGGCACTGGGCATATTGTACGAGATCTTCGGCCCCGCCGCCGCGGAGGTGGCGGGAGAGTGGTTTACGCCGGCGGAATCGAGTATGCTGTTAGCCGCCCTGGGCCGGCCCAAGTTGTTTCCAAAGACCAGCAGTCTGGGCCGCCTGTTCGACGCCGTCGCCGCGTTGTGCGGGTTGTCGGCGGGCGTGACGTTCGAGGGCCAAGCGGCGATGGCGTTGGAGTTCGCGGCCTCGTCCGTGGTTTCCGACGCATATCCGTTTTCCGCGACCCCGTTGCCCGCGACGGGCCAAGAGCCGCTCGTGTTGGACTGGGAGCCGATGATCCGAGCGATCCTGGCCGACCGGCGGGCCGGCTTGTCCTTGGGCGAGATGGCAGCCAAGTTCCACAACGCGCTGGCCGAAGCAGCCGTCGCGATCGCCCGCGCGGCCGGTTGCACTCAAATTGTGCTGACCGGCGGCTGTTTTCAAAATGCCCTGTTGACCGAACGCGTGCGACAACGATTGCAGGAGGCCCGATTTGAGGTGTACACGCATCAGGAAGTCCCCCCCGGCGACGGAGGCCTCGCGCTGGGCCAAATCTTGATCGCTGCGCGAAGAACGAAGGACGAAGAAGAAAGAGCGAAGAGCGAAGAGCGAAGAGCGAACTGACCAATGACCAGTGACCAATGACCAATGACCAACAGAAACAATCATGTGCCTAGGAATTCCCGGTAAAATTTTGGAAATCCGCGAACAGGACTCGTTGCCGATGGGCAAAGTCGAGTTCGGCGGGATCGTCAAGGAAATCTGCCTGGCCTACGTGCCGGAAACGCAGGTAGGCGATTACGTGTTGGTCCATGTCGGATTTGCGATCAGCCGGATCGACGAAGACGAAGCGCGCGAGATCTTTTCGTATATCGAGCAGATCGACCAGTTGGCCGAGTTGCAGGATACGGAACCTCCGTTGCCCGGCGATCCGCCGCCGGCGGAGGTCTCCTCATGAAGTACGTCGACGAGTATCGCAACGCGGAGGCCGTCAAACGCCGGGCGGAAGCGATTCGGCGGATCACGACGCGGCCCTGGAACATCATGGAAGTCTGCGGCGGTCAGACGCACGCGATCGTCCGGTTTGGGTTGGACGAAATCTTGCCGCGGGAAATCACGCTGATCCACGGCCCCGGATGTCCGGTCTGCGTGACGCCGATCGAGATCATCGACAAGGCGGTCGCGATCGCCGCTCGGCCCGAGGTCATCTTCTGCTCGTTCGGCGACATGCTCCGCGTGCCCGGCTCGCAACGAGACTTGTTGGCGGTCAAGTCGGCGGGCGGGGATGTGCGGATCGTCTATTCGCCGATGGACGCCGTGGCGCTGGCGCGCAGCCATCCGCAGCGGCAAGTCGTGTTCTTTGCCATCGGGTTCGAAACCACGGCGCCGGCCAACGTCATGGCCGTGCTGCAGTCCGAGCGACTGGGACTAGAGAACTTCTCCGTGCTGGTCTCCCACGTGCTGGTGCCGCCCGCCATTTGTGCCGTGCTCGATTCGCCGCAGAACGTCGTGCAGGGATTCTTGGCCGCCGGCCACGTATGCGCCGTGATGGGCGTCGAAGACTACCGGCCGATCGCCGCCCAATATCGGGCGCCGATTGTGGTCACGGGCTTCGAGCCGCTCGACATCCTGCAAGGCATCCATGCCTGTGTGCGGCAACTGGAGGAAGGCCGGGCGGAGGTCGAAAACCAATACCCCCGCGTGGTTCGCGACGAAGGCAACCCGGCGGCTTTGGCTCAAATCCACAAAGTCTTCCGGACAGTGCCTCGCAAGTGGCGCGGCATTGGCGAAATCCGCGACAGCGGCTGGGCGCTGCGCGAGGAATACGCGCGTTTCGAGGCCGAACGCCGGTTTGCGGTCGAAGGGATCGTCGCGGACGAGCCCGCCGCCTGCATCGCCGGAGCCGTGTTGCAGGGCCACAAGAAGCCGTTCGATTGTCCGGCGTTTGGTGTTCAGTGCACTCCTGATAATCCGCTCGGCGCTCCGATGGTGTCCGCCGAAGGTGCGTGTTCCGCGTACTACCGCTATCGGCGGTCTGCGTGCAGAAACAAAACAGAGAGCGGGTATAAAATTGGGGGTTATAAATGAGCAGAATGTGTTTTGTCTTCGCCGTCATTTCCTATTATAACCCCCATTGTTAACCCGCATTTTCTTCTAACCCCGCATTTATAACCCGCTATTTATAACCTAACCCCCCGAAGACCTTTCGATGCCCATCGTCGACCCTTTAGCCATGTCCTGCCCCGCCCCGCTGGCTCGTTACGACACCGTCCAATTAGCTCACGGCGGTGGCGGGAGGATGATGCGCAACCTGGTCGAAGGCCTGCTTCTGCCCCAATTCGCCTGGCCCTCGCGCCCCGACGCGACGCTCGCGCCTCCGCACGACAGTGCCGTGCTCGAACTCGGCGGGCTGCGGCTCGCCTTTACCACCGATTCATTTGTGGTCAGCCCCTGGCGGTTCCCCGGCGGCGATATCGGCAAGCTGGCCGTGTGCGGCACAGTCAACGACTTGGCAATGGCCGGCGCTGTGCCGCGCTGCCTAAGCTGCGGCCTGATCCTGGAGGAAGGCTTGCCGTTCGAGACGCTGCGCCAGGTGGTCGCCTCCATGCAGCAGGCGGCCGGCGAAGCCGGGGTGCAGATCGTCACGGGGGACACAAAAGTCGTCGATCGCGGCAAGGGCGACGGGATTTTCATCAATACCGCGGGGATCGGCGTCATTCCGCCGGGCATCGATGTGTCGCCGTCGCGTGTCGGTGTGGGTGACAAGGTCCTAGTCAGCGGCGATTTGGGCCGTCACGGGATCGCGATCATGTCGATCCGCGAAGGTCTGGAGTTCGACGGCGCGCCGGCGAGCGACTGTGCGCCGCTGGCCGCCTTGGTTGCCGAACTGACCGCGCTGGGTGCCGAGCTGCACTGTCTGCGTGATTTGACGCGCGGCGGCTTGGCGGCCGCGGTGATTGAAATCGCCGAGCACGCGCGCGTCGGTATCGAATTGGACGAGCCGGCAATCCCCGTTCTGCCGGCGGTGCGCGGCGCGTGCGAACTGCTGGGCCTGGATCCGCTGTACGTCGCCAACGAAGGCCGGCTAGTCGCGTTCGTTCCCGCCGCCGCCGCCGGCGAGGCGCTGCAAATTCTCGAGCGCCACCCGGCTGCCGCTCAGCCTGCCGTCATCGGCACGGTCTGTGACACGCATCCGGGCAGCGTTGTCCTGCGAAGCGCCTTTGGCAGCAGCCGGCTGCTGGACCTGTTGTCCGGCGAACAGATGCCGCGAATTTGCTGAACCACGCGGACGGCACTACGCACCCTTTTGGTGCTCTATTTTCCGGTCCTCAATGTTCCTGCCATCTCGCGCAGCATGGCGTGCCACAGACGGGCACCCCGTGCTGCGGTGACGTGCGCCAGTTGTGTCAAGCTTCGAAATCACTCCGCCGCGGCTGGACCGGGTCCGCTTTTTCCTCCACGGTCTGGCGTTCCCGCCACGGTTTTTCCTGCTGGTAGCTTTCGAGTTCCTTCTTCAGCTGGTCGTCAACTTCGTCTTCGCCGGCGCCCAGTTCCACCGCTTTGCCGGCCCACTTGCGGGCCGCTTCAAAATCGCCGGTTTCCGCATAGGCGGAGGCCAGCGTGCTCAGGATGTGGGCCTTCTTGTACTCCGTTACTTCGCAAGCCTTCGTCGCCAGCTTGATGGCTTTCGATCCGTCGCGAAGCTTGTCGTCGGGCGAGGTGGCCAGAACCCAAGCGAAATTGTTCAGCACACCGTCGTTTTCCGGCTCCTGTTTGACGAGGATTTCAAAATCGGCGATCGCCTCGGCGTGCTTGCCGACGCTCAACAGCGTGTCGGCGCGGGCCTGGCGCGCGGGGACGTTGTCTTTGTCCTCGTTCAGGATCTCGCCAAAAATGGCCAACGCCTTGCTCGGCCGGCTGTCCCGAATGTAGTAGCCCGCCAACTGCAACCGCCAGGCGAGGTTCTTGGGATCCTGCTTCAGCAGTAACTCGATATCCGCGATCGCATCTCCCATCCGGCCTTCCTCGGCGTAGATCAGGCTTCGCATCAGCACGCCTTGGGCCAGTCCCGGGCTGATCAGCAACACGCGCTCGATGTCGTCTTTGGCCGCCGCGATATTATCTTGGACCAGATACAGCCGGGCGCGGATCACCAGCGCCTGGACATCCCGCGGCTCGATCCTGATCGCCTGGTCCAGATCCGTCAGCGCCCCGTCGATGTCCTGCTGGAGCACCTTGACGCGGGCACGTAGCGTGTAGCTGAGCGACGATTCTGGTTTCAGCCGGATCGCTTTTTCGATGTGCGGCAAGGCTTCATCGAGTCGTTCCAAGTTCGTCAGAGCCTCGGCCAGTGCCAGATGGGCGCTGAAGTTGTCTTCGTTTTGCTTCAGCAGACTGGTGAAGTCTTCGATCGCCTTGTCCGCTTGACCCTGGTCCAGATAGACCAAAGCGCGGGCCTGCCAAGCGTCCGCATTGCTGGGATCCGCTTCGATCGCTAGTCCGTAATCCTGCAGCTGGGCCTCCGCTTCTTCTCGGAACCCGCCGCGGAGCACGAGGGCTGCCGATCGTTGCTTTTTGTCGTCCTCGAACAAGTTGACCGCCGCTCCGGCCGCTTTGGCACCGCGGAGCGAATCGCCTCCCGGCAAGGCGTGCAAGCGGGCGATCAGCAGATGCGCGTCACCCAGTGCGGGACTGACTTCGATCACGCGCTCCAGGTCCTGCAGGGCAAACTGGCGCAGCAGCGGCCAGCGCCGGTCGGGCGGCGACTGGTCGAAGATCGGACCGCACAACTGCTCGGCACGCTGGTACAACGTGGATGACATCAGCTGTTTGGCAAACGCCTGATTGTCCGCGTCCAGCCCCTTTTTCAAGGCGCTCTCGCACAGCTTGGCTACTTTCTCCAAGTCGGACAAAGACGTAGCGGTAACCTGCAGTTCGGCGGCCTTGTCCAAGTCGGCTTGACCCTCGTTGGCGGCGTATACCGCAGAGGCCGAGATCATGCTCAAGGCGAAAAAAAAGACGGTTGTCACGGCAAATACTCCCGCACGAGTCATTCTGGAACTCTCCCCTGCGACGGTCAGATTTCAAAAACGCGTGGAGCGAAACCTCGATCCACCTGTGGCATTATTGCGTATATCGCGCCGTTCGGCTATCCAAGGTAATCGTATCCTCGGCGTGTTGCATCGAGCCTGCCCCATCAAAATAATTGGGATTTGCAGCCCCTAAGGCAGCTCTCGGACGTAGATGTTCTTAAAGTACAGCGTATTACCGTGGTTTTGCAGTTCGATGGCGCCCGTGGGATAGATGGGTTTGTCGCGTTCCCAATAATTTTCCATCGTGACGTTGTCGACCACCAGCTGCCCATTCAGCCAAACCCATACCTTTTCATCGATCATCTTGAGCCGAAACGTGTTCCATTCACCCACCGGCTTGTCCGCTCGGGAATTGGGTTTACTGGGGTTCTTCTGGTTGTTGTACAACCCGCCCGAGCCATCTTTGTGTGCATCGCCGTCCCAAATCTGCACCTGCGGAGTGCCCCGCAAATAAACCCCACTGTCGCCCTTGGGCAGAATCTTCCAATCGACGTACAGCTCGAAGTTGCCATAATCCTTGGCCGTGCATAGATTCGAGCCTTTGCCGTCGAACACGAGCACGCCGTCCTCGACCTGCCAGTGCGCCCGCATCTTCTCGTCGGCTTTCTCTTGGGCATCGGCCCGTTGCTCCGGCGTCATCTTTGCGCGGGCGGGCGGACTGGCAACTAATCCTTTCCAGCCCGTCAGATCGGTGCCGTTGAACAAGGCGGTGAACCCCTCCGGCGGTGTATTGTCCGCCGCAACGCCCACGTGGACTAACAAGGTGAACACGAAACAGGCAACAAGATCAACTCTTCGGCCCATGGGAAAGCTCCTGACGAAAGAACGAAGGAAGGAAGGAACAAACGAGCGAACAAACGAGCGAACAAACAAAACGAACCACCACCAGCAAGGAACGCAGAGCGAGATTTCTATTCCGCACTAGGCGATCAATTGTTCGACGAACTCGCGCGCTTTCTTGGCTTCGGCCAGCAAGCTCGCGAGCGACCCGTCGCCGGGGCTCAGGCATTCGACGACCAGATCGCCGCTGGTGAAGCCGCCTTGACGGAGCCGCTGCAGGACTTTGGCGAAATCGACGCGTCCCGTGCCGGGCGTCAACGCGACGTCGCGTGTGACCTTGCCGTCCCGCTCGATCAAATCGAAATCCTTGATGCACATGCCCGCCTTGACCAAGCCATCGACGGTGGCGGCATCGTCGGCGGGGTTCAGTTCCCCGTTGGAATAGAAGAAGATGTTTCCCGGATCGTACCAGAGGCTGAAGTTTTCGTGCCCCACGAACTCGACGCATTTGCGGCACTGCGGCCCCGTCGCGTTCAGTCCGCCGTGCGGTTTGACCGTGATCGGCAATTTCCGCTCGGCGGCGTAATCGCAACAGGCGGCGATCGCCTTGTAATACGCTTCGTACAGTTTGTCTTGGCCGATGCCGCCCATCAGCAAGCTCTTGGCCCCTGCCGCGACGCAATTGTCGATCAAATGCCGCATGCCGGCGATGCCGTCCTCCAACGACTTCGCCACCGGAATCCCGCCGCCGTACACCGAGGGGATCTGCAGCCCGCGCTGACGAACTTCGTTGCCGACCTCCGCCGCTTGCTCCACCGTGGTATCGGTCGAAATCACGAGCCGCCCCCACGGCATCGTGGTGGTCATCAAGCCCGCGTGCTTGAAGCCCGCTTCGGCGATGGCGTCCAACGCCACCCGATAATCGTGCTTGTCCCACGGACGCGTGTAAATGCCGACCCGGTAAGCTCCACGGCCGGCATCGTCGGAGGTGGCCGGCACGGCCGATGCGGTCAGCGACGCGGCTGTGCCGATCGCCAAGGAGTGCTGCAAGAATCGCCGCCGGGTCCATTGCCGAGGTCTAGTCATGTTGCTGGTTCCTTGGGGTGGGAATGATGTGGCAGGCGAACGGGACGACTGCGATTGTAGCAGAAACCACGCCTCAAAACACCATCCACGCCACGACATCCAGGCCGCGATGGTGCGATTCGTTTTCTCGATGCCTGACGGGGACCCGTCAATGGTGTCCGAATCCCGCCGGCGCGTGCCCTCGTCCAGCGGAGACAGCCTCCACGTTGCTGCTTTTCCCGGAACGGGCGATGTGGTAGGCTTCGTGCCGCGCACCGCCGACGTTGGATCGGCGAAAGGGTGCCGGACAGCCTTGATGATTCATGACAATGACGGAAATGACCAGCGAACATCGACCGGCCGACGAAATCTCCAATCTGATCACCCACGGGCTTGGGTTGGCGCTGAGCGTGGCGGCGACGCTGCTGCTGATGCCGATCGTCATGGCCCGACAGGAACCGCGGATCATCGTCGCGTGCGGAGTGTACTGTTTGACGCTGGTGCTGTTGTATGCGGCATCGACGTTGTCGCATACCTTTCACGATTTGGATCTGCGGCGTCTGTTTCGAATGCTGGATCAAGCCTGCATCTTTTTGCTGATCGCCGGTTCCATGACGCCGTTCGCGGTGGTCTTCCTCCACCAGGGGCGATGGTCGCTGTTCCTGCCGGCGATGTGGACCCTGGCCGGCGCCGGTGTCCTCCTCGTCTTGTATCGTCGCAATCTGTCGGGGCCGGCGAAGTTCGCCTACGGCGTGCTGGGCTGGCTGCCGATCGTGGCGATTCGGGAACTGATGCACCACGCGCCCTTCGGCTTGCTGTTGTGGATCGTGGCGGGAGGCGTGCTGTACTCCGTCGGGACGGTCTTCCTTGCGTTCGATCGCAAGATCCGCTACTTCCACGCACTCTGGCACATGTTCGTTGTGGCCGGCAGCATTTGCCATTACGTGGGCGTGCTCGTCTATATCGCGTTGCGCTAACCTGGGACGGGCCGAAGTCACCGGCCCCGCACCAAGGAACCGCCAGGGCGCGTTAGGTATTATAGTCGGTGTCAATTACATGCAAGAGACGCATCGCGAAACAGCCCGCCACCCGGTTCGCCCCATTGATTCACCGGTTTTCGCCGCTTAGACTCAATTCTGTCGGGGGATCAAATTCCGCCATTGTCGGTGCCGCTTAACGAATTCAGTGCTGTGGAAGTATGTCGGGCGTCGTGGGGCAACGGGCTGCGAACGGGGAGGGCTGCGATCGACGGCAAGACCGATCTCCTCCGGCCCTTGCGGGCGGCGAAGCTCTTCCGCTGGCAGATAGCAACCTAGGAGTTTATCTGGCGCTGCACACGATTTTCGGCCGCCGATCCTTGCCGGCACCCGCGACACTAGGTTCCAAAGACCCTCTATTCCTCTCCGTCCAACGCGATCTCGAAAGCCTGCTTAGTTACACTCCCGAGATGATGGCCTCGGCGGGTGGCCTCGATCAACAGCGCAATCAGCAGGTCAGCAGACTGAGCTGTGCTTTGGCGCTGCTCAGCTGCAAATCGACTCTTCCGAGCGAAATGCGCTATTGCCACAAGCTGATGCAGGCTCTGCTGGCCGCCCGTGGAGACACGGTGCGCACCGGACCGGAGGATGTATGCGGGCTGGGCACGGCTTTTGAACCGGATTTTCTCAACCTGTACAGATCTGCCAAGGGCAAGTTCACGGACAACAGTATCGCGAGCTTCTTTCAGGCGCTGCTCGGCGGTCGAGCCGTTCCGGTGAGAACCGATCCCGAGTTGCTCCGGCTGATGACCATCGTCTGCGACCGCTACAGCGCCAAAGAAGCCTCGCAGCTCTTGAACGGTCTGCTGCGGGCGCATGACAAGAATCCCGACGCCTTTGCCAGGCTGGCCAATCAAGGCACCATCAGAACGATTATTCGCACGTTTCCCGAGCATGAAATCGCCACGGTTATCAAGGTCACCGTGGTGTTTATCGTGCGGACCGCCCTGAAAGACCAGGCTGACCAACTCCTGCAGGACATGGTCGAAAACCTGTCCCCCGACCAGCTAAAACGGGCGGCGATCAAGCTGGCAAATGTACTGATGTGCGTGCGAGAAGTGCATCACGAACTCATTTCCTCGCTGTTGCGAACGCTAAAACGGCCCGACGCGGGGCACGCTTTTCATGAACTGCTGGGCCTGCTCAACCAACCGTCGGCAATGCCCCAAGAGCCCTTAGCCTACGATGCTCAGGGGCTTGCCGCTGCGCTCTATGATCGGGGCCTTGCGCCCCAAGCGCTGGCGACGTTTGTGCAGCGCTGCAGAAGATTGAGCCTGTCGGCCAAGCTATACGAGCAATTGATCCGGCAGATCGACGTAATGCAACGCCTGCTTGAGAAGCAGGGCGATCTGCCGGCTCAGCTGAGTCTGATCCTTCCGGCGGCAGGACAGCCGCCCGCCGAATGGTTGCTGCCACTGTTACAGCTGGGATTGGTGACGTATCAAGGTGAGCAGCTTGAGTATCTTGCCAAAGCGGTCAATGTCTTGTCCAGCGACGATTTTCCGGCGAAAGACTTAGCCTTGATTATCGATCGCGCAATCCAAGATCTCCCGCACAGTCTGGATCTGCTGGCGGCGCCCGAAAACTCCATGGCGAGCCAGACCTCGGGCGAATTGGGAACGGCACTTCTGACGCTATGGATCAAAATCGAGTTTGCCGATCAGGCGCATGACGGCAAGCTGAGCGCGTCGGATTTGAGCCGGAAGCTTCGTCTCGCGAATGCTCGCGGCTGATGTTGTTGCGATCTTCCGTGGATTGAGAAACGCCGGTTCGGACCAGCAGCAGAACCGATCCATGCGGCCAGTTTATTCGACGACGGCCGCTCCGAGACGGCAAATAGGGCGATCTTCCGTTCGTGTTACGTCGTCTTCGTTCGCAAGGCGGGCTTCGCCGCCGTGAACCACGCGGGCGGTCCTTCCGGCCAAAGCGGGCCGAGCGGCCCATACTCCGCCGGATCGATTGGGTCGCCGACTTTGGGATACGTTCCGTGGTTCAGTTTCAACAGACGTTCGAAGTCACCCCTAGCGGCGGCCGCGACGGCTTGGGCATCGGCCCAGGCGTGGTCCGCGGCTCGGACGGCAGCCTGGGCGGCGTCGTCGGCCTCCGCGGCGACTCTGCTTGCATAAATCGCGTGTTCGTAAACGGCGCTTTGCGGAATGTCAAAGGCGTAAGCAGCGGCCCGCGCGGCGCCCGAGGCGACCCTGGCGGCGTCTTGGGCGACGGCTGTGTCGACTGCGTCTCTGGCGGCATAAGCCGCGCCGTAGGCGGCCGCATGAACATCGTGGCGGAGACAGAAGTTCTCGGCGAGCGAAATCGCCTCTTCGACGGCCGCTTCGTGCTTCGCCAACTTCGCGCCGCCCGCAGCGCGCCCGTACAGCGGTTGCACACGCCTCGCACACCGCACCGCGTAAGCCACGATTGCCCCGAGCGGCAACTTCTTCAGATCGTTTTTCGTGGGCAACGCTGGCGGATTTGGCATGGGTTCCTCCTCGGTGTTTTTGTCGATTATTGCCTGTCCGTGAACCGAAAGCAAGCAAGGCATGACGCGGGAAAGCCCGTCCGCGCGATGGACGTGGCTGGAGCCCCCGCTTACGACAGCACGAACGCCGCTGAGCGATTCTTCGTTTCGCCACGACCGTTCAGCAACAGATCGAGGCCGTCTTGACCGGAACACCGCACGCCGTGGTCGAGGGCTCGCCCTTCAGCGCAATTGCCGGATCACGATTCCATTCAGGATCGACAGCGAGCCGGGCTGCAGCGGGCTGAAGTCGACGTCCAGTCGCTCGTCCTTTACGACGACTTTGCCCATCGTATGGACGTACGGCTGGCCCATGCCGGGGCCTTGAAAAAACATTGGCGGACGCAGCACCGGGATCTGTTCGACCAGTACGACGAAAGCGCGATCGGCGGGATTCTTCGCCCAATGCTCCTGGAAATGCAACTCGACGGCGTAGTCCCCGTTGGGCACCGCAGCGCGAAAGCCGCTCAGGCCGCGAACGGCCGTGCCGTACAGCGGGTGATCCAAATCGCTCTTGATCGCCTGGCCGGCTTCGTGTCCAAACGTTGCGCCGTCGAATTTCTTGGACGCCTGCCATGCGTTGCCGGCCGGGTCCTGCCACGAGCCGCCGCCCAGGTTGACATACAAGCGGAACAAATCGCTCGACTCACTCAGCGCCGGCGGCGCTGCGGGCTCGCTGACGGCCGCCGCCAACGCCCTCGGCTCCGGAGCCGCTGTTGCCAGCAGCCGGAAACAACCGAGGTTCTCGCGGTTGTGCAGCGTCACGTTCAACACGGCTTCGCCCGACGTGCGAATCGGTTCGGCCAGCAGCAGCGTCAGCCGGATTCCTACCCCGCCTCGCCGACAGCTCCAAACGGTCGCCGGGTTCCCGTCGATCAGCCGAGCCAAGCCGCTGTCGCCGTCGGGACTCACGACTTCGCGGAATTTGGCGGTCTGCGGCGCTACGTCTGGGTTCGTAGCGGCGACGCTGACCTGCACCTCGGCCAAGCGGAAGCTGCCGCCCAAGCCGAACCCGGGGCCGCGGCCGGGCAGCGACTCGTCGGGTAGGGCGTGCAATTGCACTGCCGTGATCGCCGGCATCGAGATTTCGCAAGCCAAGCGATATACCTCGTTCTCCGTCGTCGCACCATCCGCCAGCACCGAACCGTCGTCCAGGATCTGCAACCGTGAGGCCTCCGACGCCTCGGCTTGAACCGGCGTCAAGGCGACAAAGCCGACTTCGTGCGGCGGGATGGGGCGATCGCGCAAGGACAGGCGGCGGCCGGGAATCGGATGCTCTTCTTTTTTGCCGCCGGGCAGCTTCCAGCCGACGGAGAAGTAATCCTTGCCGCCCTTCTCCCAATGGATCGCTTCGACATAGTAAGCGCGGCCCGCCGCCAGCGGGATCTTGTCTTTGGCGGTCACGAGCCGTTTGTTCTCCGGCCGCTCGTCCGTGCTGACAAACAGCACTCCGTCTTCGTTGGCGCGCAGCGAAAACGTGTACTCGCCCGTCGCCGACGGCTGCAAGTAGCCGCGAAAACGTTGGCAGTAGTTGTCGCCGAAGTTCTCCGGTCCTTCGAAGCGATTTGTGGTCTCCGACAGATCGGGTTCCGGCCGCAGACCCCACAATTCATGCACGGCGTCCAAGTCGATGCCGTAAAAATTGTGCCACACTTCGCGGTTGATCTGGCCCGTCTCGGCCAAGGGCAAGTCGCCCGAAGGCGCGGCGGGTTCACCGGAATCTTCTGCAAACTCGGCGGACGCGACGTTCTCGTTGCCCCACGGCACCGCGGGCGGCCCAACGAGATCCAGGGGAGCGGGAGCTTGGCCAGTCGCCAGCCACTTTTCCCGCAGACAAGTTTCAAGGGTTACGCGTTCGGCCTCCGGCAGAGCCCGATTGTAAATCACCAGTTCCGCCAGATCGCCGACAAAGAACTGGCTGAGATTCTCTTGTCCGGCACGAAACCAAGGGCTGCCGATCCAGACCACCGCCGTGCTCTGGATCTCATGTCGCTCGCCGGAGTAGCTGCCGGCGGCCGTTCCATCGAGAAACCAATTCAAAGCCGTGGCATCCGCTACGATCGTGCGGACGCGGAACTGAGCCGGATCGTCGTCTGCGGCCGACAACCGGCCGCCGCGGGATGCGTTCAACTCGCCGTTGGTCTGAAAACAGGAACCGCTGTGCAGCGAAAACTGTCCGGCTTTGTCGCCGCTGCCTTTGGACAGCAGCGCGCCGGCGACGCCGCGCGCCACGTAGACGATCGTGTAATCGGAACCCAGGTTGAACGGTTGAGAGGTGCCTGAGATTTCGAGCCGCTGGCCGCCGCGAAAGCGGGCGACGTTTTTTCCGCCGAGTGCTTGAGCGAGCACTTCCGGCTGTTCACTTTGCCGTTTCGGCCGTGCCACATAGCTTCCGCCGCCGGCGTCGCTCCATCGCGCAACCCGGCCGTCTGCAGCCGTCAATTGAGAGGCATCCAGCCACAAGATCAGACCAGCCAATCGCGGCGGTTGCCCGTCTGGAATAAATTGGTTCGGCAACGTTTGAATCGCGGCTTTCTCACGCGCGGGAATGTTGACGACGGGTTCGTCCTCGGGCCGTGCGAGCGAAGCGGATTCGGGCGACTCGTCCAACGCCGGATCGGCCGCCGATTCCGGCACAGACGCCGCAGGCGATTTCTGCTCCGCCGCCGGTGCGGCACCAGGGGGCCGTTCCGATCCTTGACGAACCGCTGCCGTTGCCGCCGCTGGGCGGGGGGGCTCGGCTCGAAACAGGGCCACGGCGCCAGCCGCGACTACGACGAGTGTCATAGCGACGCCGCCGGCCAGCTGCCAAAACGGTCGTTCGCGGGCCGCGTTTGCGCACCGTCCCGCCGCGGAAGAGACGGCACGCATCACGAGCGCCGGAAATGCACGCGGCGAGGTCTTCCCGACCGGATCAGCCGCGATTGACTTGGACCGTCGCAAGCCCCTTCCGGCGGCGGATGATCGGGGCTCGTTCCGCGGCGCAATCACGATCAGGGGCGCAGCGCGCGACGCGGGTACTTCGCGACTGGCGACGGCCCCGTCAGCCGCCGGTTCCGACGCACGAGCCAGCTTTGCCGCATCACCGTCCGGCGGCTGAATGGCCGCCGCCATACGCTCCCGCAGACCGGCGTCATAGGCAGCTTTCCGCTGCGGGTTCAGCAAACAGCGACGGGCCGCGGCCAGTTCGTTCAACAGTCGCTGGGCGTCTGGCAACTGCGGCCCGTCGGTGATCTCGCGCAGAAAGCTCGTGTGCCGCAGTGCGAAGGAGTCGATCAACTGCGGATCCGACTCAAACAATTCGACCCCCAGCAGCCGGTAGTGATTCGGCGGCTGTTCCTTCGGAGGAATCCCCAGCCAGCGATAATAGGGATCGAACTTGTCCGGCATGGCCGCACACCATCTCTGGTCGCGAAAGTACGTCAGGCTTTCCAGCCCGAGCGAACCAGCTGGAAATCCCGCGGGATCAAGAGCACGCCCCCCGACGACTTCTAAAGTTGTACCAAAACGGGACTTCGAAATCAAAACCGCAAGAATCTGATCACTCGCAGCCAAGGAAACAGGCAGCGATTTCTGGCGCCCAATCGGTCATATTTCTTCGCTGTCTGCCGTCTTGTCGGCCCCGTTGCTGTCGCGTATTATCGTGGTCATGGAACGTACATTGGTACTGCTGAAGCCTGATTGTATCCAGCGCCGGCTGATGGGGCGCGTGCTCAGCCGCTTGGAGGACAAGGGACTGAACATCCTGGCCATGAAGATGCTGCGGATCACGCCCGACCTGGCGCGGCAACACTATGCCGAGCACGTCCACAAGCCGTTTTATCCCGGCCTAGAGGCGTTTGTCACCAGCGGTCCCGTCCTCGCCTTGGTGGTCGAAGGCTTGGAGGCGATTCGCGTCGTCCGAGACATGTTAGGAGCGACCAACGGCCGCAACGCCGCTGCCGGCACGATCCGAGGAGATTTTGGCTGCAGCCGGCAGATGAACTTGGTGCATGGATCGGATGGTCCCGACGCCGCTGGCCGCGAAATCGACTTGTATTTCCGGCCGGATGAAATCGGCCAAGGTGCTGATTTTCTCACGCCTTGGTTGCGGACGGCGGACGAATGAAGGTCGATGCAATGCGCCAGGCGACGCTTCCGTAACAAGTCGCTCCTGGCACAAGGCGCTCCGCTCCGTTGCGCGAAGCAAGTCGGCTGCGCTCTCCGCTTCGTCATATCAATCATTTTGGATTTGTTCAGATATCGAGATTCCAAGTTTTGGGTTGCGAAAGACATCATGCGGCCATTGCTGCAACGGCGTCCCCGCGTTAATATATGAATCTCTGTAACTCTACGGCACCCGGCGTTGTCCGATCGGGTCTCACCACGTTCCTGTTCCAAGGAGTAACACGCAAATGGCCGAAGTATCGACCACCGAATTGGGCGGCAAATTGATTCCGCCCCCCGCCAATTTCGCCGGCCGAGCGAATTGTCCGTCAATCGAAGCCTACCAGCAGATGTACGACCGGTCGGTCCAGGATCCGGAAGGGTTTTGGGCGGAGATCGCCGAGGGGTTTGTCTGGAACAAGAAGTGGAACAAGGTTTGCGAGTACACCTTTGAGGGCGATGTCAGCATCAAATGGTTTCTTGGCGGCAAGACGAATATTAGCGTGAACGCTCTCGACCGGCATCTGGAGGAGCGCGGCGATCAGCCGGCCATTTTGTGGGAAGGGAACGAACCGTCCGAGCAGCGGGCGGTGACGTACAAAGAGTTGTACAGCGATGTCTGCAAATTCGCCAACGTGCTCAAGTCGCTGGGCGTCAAGAAAGGCGATCGCGTCTGCCTGTACATGCAGATGATTCCCGAACTGCCGGTCGCGATGTTGGCTTGTGCTCGGATCGGCGCGATCCACTCGGTGGTGTTCGGAGCGTTCAGCGAAGATTCGCTACGAGACCGCATTCAGGATTCGACCTGCAAAGTGCTCGTGACGCAGGATACGGCGTATCGCGGCAAGAAGCACGACATCCCGATGAAGACCAAGGCCGACCTGGCGGTAGCCGAGTGTCCGAGTATCGACAACGTGGTGGTGATTCGGCGCACGGGCGTGGCCGTGCCCATGCAGGCGGGCCGCGACGTGTGGTATCACGAAGCGATGGCTGCCGCCGACTCGGTGTGCGAGCCCGAATGGATGGACGCCGAGGACCCCCTGTTCATCCTGTACACGTCGGGGTCGACCGGCAAGCCCAAGGGCGTGATGCACACCACCGGCGGCTATATGGTCTACACCGCCACGACGTTCAAGTACATCTTCGACTACAAAGAAGGCGACATCTGGTGGTGTACGGCCGACATCGGCTGGGTCACCGGCCACTCGTACATCGTATACGGCCCCCTGTGCTCGGGCGCCATCAGCGTCATGTTTGAGGGGATCCCGACATATCCGGACGCGGGCCGGTTTTGGGACGTGATCGACAAGTACAAGGTCACCCAGTTTTATACGGCGCCGACGGCGATCCGGGCATTGATGCGCGAAGGCGAGGACTACGTGACCAAGCGGGATTTGTCCAGCCTCAAGCTGCTGGGTTCGGTCGGCGAGCCGATTAACCCCGAGGTCTGGCTGTGGTATTGGCGTTTGGTCGGCAAGCAGCGCTGCCCCGTGGTGGACACCTGGTGGCAAACCGAGACGGGCGGGATTTTGATCACGCCGCTGCCCGGCGCGCATTCGCTCAAGCCGGGCAGCGCCAGTCGCCCGTTTTTCGGCGTCGAGCCGGTCATTCTGGACGACCAGGGCAAGCAGGTGCCGGACGGGACTTCCGGCAAACTGTGCATCTCCAAGCCTTGGCCGGGGATCATGCGGACGACGTGGGGAGACCACGATCGGTTCGTTCAGACGTATTTCACTGCTTACAAGGGAATGTTCTTTACGGGCGACGGTTGCCGCCGGGACAAGGACGGCGATTACTGGTTGCTGGGCCGGGTCGACGACGTGATCAATGTGTCGGGCCACCGCCTGGGAACGGCCGAAGTCGAGAGCGCTTTGGTCAGCCATTCGGCGGTGGCAGAAGCCGCGGTGGTCGGTTATCCGCACGAGATCAAGGGGCAAGGCATCTACGCCTACGTCACACTCAAGACCGGCATTGAGCCGACCGACGCGTTGCGGGGCGAGTTGATCAAACACGTGCGCAAGGAGATCGGGCCGATCGCGACGCCGGATGTCCTGCAGTGGGCGCCGGGTTTGCCGAAAACGCGCAGCGGCAAGATCATGCGACGGATTCTGCGGAAAATCGCGGAAAACGAGGTCGACAGCGTGGGGGATATCTCCACCTTGGCCGACCCGTCCGTCGTGGAGCACCTGGTGGCGAATCGGCCGCAGTAGACCGCGTGGAGCGCGCGGTTTGCCAAACGCCTGACTTGAAATCCTGAAGCGCCAGCGAGAACAGAATCGTCTCGCTGGCGCAAAGAAGCTGTACAGTTTCACAGAGAACACGCTGGTTCCCAACAAGATAGATTCGAATCGACTGTGGCGCATACTTTTGGAACGGAGAAGAAATGATTGCCGACCCTGAATTTGCGTCGGTCCAATTGCCCCCCCCACGCGACTTGAGGCCGCTGTTCTTTCCCACGTCGATTGCCGTGGTAGGAGCGTCCCGAAAAGTCGGCTCGGTGGGCCATGCCGTGATCCGCAACCTGATCTACGGCCACTACACGGGCGTGATTTATCCCGTGAACCCGCAGGCTCGGGGAATTCTGGGCATCCCCTGCTTCAAGGACCTCCAATCGCTGGGCGAGGTGCCGGATCTCGTCGTCGTGGTGGTCCCGGCGCCGCACGTCGAACAGGTCGTGTTGCGAGCCGCCGAATTGGGCACGAAGCATTTAGTCGTGATTTCGGCTGGTTTCAAGGAAGTCGGCGAGGAGGGCGCCGTTCGCGAGCTGCGGTTGCGCGATATCGCCCGCGAGCGCGGCCTGTCGATCCTGGGGCCCAACTGCCTGGGCGTGATCAATACCGACCCGGAAGTGCAGATGAACGCTTCGTTCGGCCGGGACATCCCACCCCATGGCTGCTTGGGGCTGATCTCCCAGAGCGGCGCCTTGTGCGCGGCTTTGTTGGATTACGCCAAAGGACGCGGGATCGGCTTTTCCCAGTTCGTCAGTTTCGGCAACAAGTGCGACATCGACGAAGTCGACCTGCTCCGCGCCCTGGCCGCCGACGAGAAGACGCAGGCGATCATGGTGTACGTCGAGGAGATCGGCAACGGGCATCGGTTTCTGGCCGCGGCCCACGAGATCACGCACGGGGCGAATCCCAAGCCGATTCTCGTGATCAAGAGCGGCCGCACGGCCGAGGGCGCCGCGGCCGCCGCCTCGCACACCGGATCGCTGGCAGGATCCGACGAGCTATATAACGCCCTGATGACCCAGGCGGGCGCCTTCCGCGTCGAAACGGTGGCCCAGTTGTTCGATCTGGCCGAAGTCTTCACCGACGCCACGTTGCCGGCGGGGCGAAAGACGGCCATCGTCACCAACGCGGGCGGACCGGGCATCATGGCCACCGACGCCGCCATTCGGTACGGTTTGGAGTTAGCCAAGTTTCGCGACTATACCAAGAAATCGCTCCAGTTCCAGATGCCGACCGTGGGCAGCATCAAGAACCCCGTGGATGTGATCGGGGACGCCCGCAGCGATCGCTACCGCGCGGCGCTAGATGCGGTCACCGCCGATGAAACCGTGGATCAGGTCCTGGTCATCGTGACGCCGCAGACGATGACGGACGTCACAGAAATCGCCGTCGTCATCGGCGAGACCAAGGAGTTTTGCGGTAAACCAATGGCGGCCTGCCTGATGGGTTTGGAGGACGTCTCGGCGGGCGTCGAAGTTCTGCAGAAACGCTACGGCGTACCGACGTTCGCCTTTCCGGAAAATGCCATGCGGGCGATGGCCGCCAAGAGCCGTTTTTCGGAATGGGTGCGGTCCAAGATCCGGGGCTATCGCCGATTTGACGCCGACAAAGAAGCCGTGGAAAAACTGTTTCAGGACGAATTTGACGCCGGCCGTCCGCAGCTGATCGAGATCCGGGCTCTGGAAGCGCTCAAGGCTTACGGCTTTTCCACGGTGCCGTTTCAGTTGGCCCGCTCGGCCGACGAAGCCATCGCCGTCTCCGAAGAATTCGGGTATCCCGTCGTGATGAAAATCGTCGGCCCCAAGATTTTGCACAAGACGGACGTGGGCGGAGTCCAACTGGATCTGCGCGACGGTCCGTCGGTTCGCGCGGCGTATGACACCATGCTGGAAACCGTCCGCAGCCGGCTGGGCGCCGATGTGGAAATCTGGGGCGTGCTGATCCAGAAAATGATGGACCGCGGCAAGGAAGTGATCCTCGGCGTCACCCGCGACAAGCGATTCGGTGCGGTGTTGATGGTCGGCCTGGGGGGCATTTACACGGAAATCCTCAAAGACGTGGCGTTCCGTCTGGCCCCGATTCGCGAAAATGAAGCCGACGAGATGATTCGCGAGATCCGCAGTATCAAGCTGCTGCAAGGCGCCCGCGGCGAGCCGCCATCGGACTTGTCGGCGGTGGCCGAATGCCTGATGCGGCTCAGTCAATTCGTGACCGCCCATCCGGAAATCCACGAGTTGGACATCAATCCGTTACTGGTCTATCCACGCGGCAAAGGCGCGGTGGTCGCCGACGCGAGAATCATTCTTTCCAAGGAGTAGGTGAGCAATCATGGCTGTTGACTGGCGGGTGACATGGAGTAAGAAACTGGTTTCGGCCGCCGCGGCGATCAAGCACATCAAGCCGGGCAACCGCGTGTTTATCGGCTCCGCGTGCGGCGAGCCGCAGGAGTTGATCCGCGCGCTGGTCGGATCCGGCAGCGATGCCGAAGATACCGAGCTGCTGAACGTGCTGACGATGGGCGTCGCTCCGTACACCGATCCCAAGTACTCCAGCCGTTTCCGAGCCAACGCATTCTTTATCGGCAACAGCGTGCGCGACGCGGTCAGCCAAGCCCGCGCCGACTATACGCCGATCTTCTTTTCGCAAATCCCCGCCATGTTCAAGTCCGGCCGGATCCCGATCGACGTGGCGCTGATCATGGTCAGCCCGCCGGACGAGCACGGTTTCTGCAGCTTGGGCGTGTCCGTCGACATGACCCGTTCGGCGGCCCTTGCCGCCCGCCTGCTGGTCGCCCAAGTCAACAGCTACATGCCGCGGACCTTGGGCAATAGCTTCATCCATGTCCGCGACATCAATTACTTGGTCGAACACAACGAGCCGCTGCTGGAATGGCCGGTGATCAGCGAGCCCGATGAAATCACGGCCCGAATTGCCGACAATGTCGCCAGCCTGATCTCCGACGGCGACACGCTCCAGCTGGGCATCGGCCGCCTGCCCGACACCGTGCTGCTGTCGCTGACCGATCGGAACGACTTGGGCATCCACACCGAAATGTTTTCCGACGGCGTGATGCGGCTGACGGAACAGGGCGTCATCACCGGCGACCGCAAGACGATCCACCAAGGCAAGACCGTAGGCAGCTTCGCAGCCGGGTCGCAGGAATTATTCTGCTTCTTGCACAACAACCCGCAGTTCGAAATGCATCCCTCGGAATACACCAACGATCCGCGCGTGATCGCCCAGCACGATAACATCGTGGCCATCAATGCGGCCATCGAAGTCGATTTGACCGGTCAGGCCGTGGCGGATTCCATCGGCGAGCGGCTGTACAGCGGGATCGGCGGCCATGCCGATTTTATGCGAGGCGCAGCGATGGCTCGCGGCGGCAAGCCCGTATTGGCTTTGCCCAGTACGACGACCGATAAGGACGGCCACGTCCGCAGTCGCATCGTGCCGTTTCTACAACAGGGCGCGGGTGTCGTCACGACCCGTGGCGACACGCACTACGTGGTCACCGAATACGGGATCGCCTACTTGCACGGCCGGACGATGCGGGAGCGAGCCATGGCACTGATCCACGTGGCGCACCCGGATTTCCGCTCCGAACTGCTGCATGCTGCCAAACGCCGCCGCTTGGTTTACGCCGACCAGATTCTGCCCTCCGCTCATCCCTATCCACAGGAACTCGAAGAAACCCTGCCGCTGGACGACGGCAGGAAGATGATCGTGCGGCCGATACGTCCGTCCGACGAGGACTATATCAAGGCCATGTTCTATGCGTTCAGCGAGCAGACCAAGTATCTGCGGTATCACGGCACGTTGAAGTCGATGCCGCACAACAAGCTGCAGATGTTCTGCAACGTCGATTACGACACAGAGATGGCCCTGGTCGTAGTCCGCGGCCAAGCCGGTCACGAAGAAATCCTAGCCGTCGGCCGCTACATGACCAACCCGGCCAAGCGGTCCGCCGAGATGGCTTTCGTGGTCCGCGACGACTGGCAGCGAAAGGGGATCGGAAGCCACCTGTTCCGCCGCCTGATCGAAATCGGGCGACAAGCCGGCATCCGCGAATTCAATGCCGACGTGTTGCCGGAGAACAGCGGCATGCTCAAGATCTTTCACCGTTCCGGCATGAATACCGAAACGAGCACCGAAGAAGGCGTCGTCCGCGTGACCATGCGGGCCGTCGACTGAGGGTGGTGACATCCGACATGTCCGAACCCTTCAGAAACCCGCGCGAGCCGAACGCCTTCCACAGGCCCCGGTTGTCGCAAACGAAACGGGCGATCAACTCGCCGGTCGCCTCGTGCCGCAATTAACGGCTAGCGGGAGCCGGTAGAATAGCGGTCGTCAAGCCCGTGTATCGCAGGCGGATGCGTTGATGGTAACTGCATTGCACTGTGTGAGCCTGAGGCAGCCTTTTGGCGTGTCGCGAGGACGAGGAACACCACCATGAAAATCGCTTTTACCCCGGTTATTTACGAACATGCCGCCCGCTTCGTCGGGCGATCTCCTTGGGACGTGTCCCGCGATGCGGAATTGTTGTTCCACGCACACCGGCTGGCGTATCTCGAATATCACCAGCAAGTGATCTGCGTCGGCATCGACATTTACAATCTGGAAGCCGAAGCGTATGGGGCCAAGGTCGAGAACATGGGCGGGGACGCAATCCCGGCGATTCACGAGCCGCTGTTGTCGTCGCTGGACGAGGGGTTGGATTTGAAGCCGTTCGATCCGCAGCAGGACGGACGAATCGCGATGGTGCTGGACGTCGGCCAGCGGCTGAAACGCGAGTTTCCAGACGCCGACGTGCGGCTGCCGGTCGCCGGGCCGTTTTCCATCGCGTTCAATCTGCGCGGGATCAGCGACTTGTGCTTGGATGCGGCCCTGCGGCCCGAGGACTTGGCCAAGGTGCTGATGCGGCTGGCGGAGAACCAGGCGGTCCTGTGCCGCGCCGTGGCGGATGCGGGACTGGATGTGGCCTTCTTTGAATCGGCGGCGGCCCCGCCGTTGCTGTCGCCGCAGCAATTTCACGATTTGGAGATGCCTGCGTTGCGGCGGATCTTGCAGCTGGCGGCCGAGTGTATCGGTCATCCCGTACCCTGCATCATGGGCGGCAACACGTGTCCGATCCTGGACGACATCTTGTCGACGGGCACAAACTACGTGGCGTGCAACGTCGAGACGGACCAGGCAGCGTTCGTCGAGCACGTGGCGCGGACGCACCCGCACGTCAGGATCCGCGTCAATCTGGATCCCGGCGTGGTGGCCTGTCACGAGCCGGAGCGAATTTACCGGGGCATCGACCGCGTGTTGGAAATCGTCGGCGGGCGGCCGCAATGCGTCATGGGCACCGGCTGCCTGCCGCTGGAGACCCCGCCGGAAAACATGCGACTGATCCACGAGTACGTGGCGCGGGATTGATCCCGCTCAATGCATCTCGATCCCACACGAGCCGATGCCGCCGCGATAGTAGTTGAACTGGACGTTGGGATGATCGGCCAGCAGCGACATCGGTACGGACGAATCGGGGATCCGCTGGGAGATCATCAGGCACGTCAGCCGCTGACCGAAGGCATTGTCGTGCGTGCCAGCGTGCCAGATCGAGACCTTTTCGGCTTTCCAGGTTTCTTGCGGACCGACGCTGACCGCTTGGGTCGGCACCAGCGAAATGTTGCCGCCGCCGCTGGTCCGCGCATTCTGAGCGACGGTCAGCGGGTGCAGCTCGACCACGCGCGTCGCCAGCTTGCGGTACTCCTCCGGCGGCGGCGGATTGTCCTTCCACCGGCCCTTGCGCCGCGGCGGATCGTTGAACGCCCAATGCTTGACGTCGCCTTGCCCGCCCTGCATCACGGCACAACGGACCCCGGTCTCCCAAGTGGCGCGATACGCTGCGGTGTCCGCTTTGGGAAAATGCAGGTTGGCGTCCGGCATGCGGAGCTTTTTGTCGATCCGGCTGAAACACATCGCGCGGTCGCAGCGCTCGAAAGACAGCGGGTGCGAGACCGGCACTTCGACGCCGTCTACAACCCATTCGTCCATGCCCCAGAAATGACCCGAGCGAATGTCCAATCCCAGTTCGTTGACCAGCCGCACGACCAGCGGCAACTGTTCCGTCGGGCCGATCGGACCGCAGACGCCCACCGGATTGTCGTTCGTGGATTCCTTCCAGGCGTGGATATATTCCAGCGCCTCGGCCAAATAGAAATCTTCCAGTGTGTCGTACAGGACCACTTTGAAACCCGGCCGTGAGAGCTTCGCCATCTTTTCCGGAGTCAGCCGCACCGTGTCCGCAATGATCTCTTGGTCCAACGTCGTATAGTCCCACCAGTCCGGCGCAATGGCAGATAGTTTCCGAGGCATCTCAGGTTCCTTGTTGCAGAGGTCCAGAAGAACAACGACCGCCGTGGTTCGGCCACCCAAGCAGCATATCCCGCCGCTACGAAAACGCAATTGGGGGCTGTTTCGAATTGCGGCTAGCACGCCCGTCAAGCCAGCGGCGCAACGGATTCCGGTCCCTCCTCCATTCCCCACTGCTGCTGCAACTCGCGCAGCTTTTCGGTTGCGCCCAGCCGTTCATAGCAGGTGGCCAAGGCGGCAGCGGCAGGCTGGTAATTGGCGCAATCGTGCAGGGCATGCTCCAGGATTCCGGCAGCTCCGGCCAGATCGTTTTTCGACAGGGCGGCCTGGCCGATATTGAACTTGATGCCCGCCGCGACGGGGTGCTCGGTCAGGATGCGACGATACGCCTCGATGGCTCCGGCCAGATTGCCCTTGCGGGCTTTGAGGTTGGCGACATCCAGTCCAGGGAACAAGCTGCCGAGGTCGGTGCCGCCGTAAGCGCGGAACAGTTGGATCAGGGCGACCGGCACACCGATCACGAACAACAAGTTGCCGAACAGCATTTTCCAGGCTTCGCCCCGCATGCAAGCCGGACAGCGCCAGGTTTCTTGCTGCGAATACCCGTACACCACGAACAGAAAATAGAAGTAGAAGATGGTGAACCGGCGGGGCTTGCTGTACATGGCGCAGTGATCGCACAGCCGGTACTGAATCTCCGCTTTGATCGGACCTCGGGGCGAATCGAGCGTTCCGACCGTGTGGCAGAACGGGCAGTAGACCTGCGGCGAATGCGGCATGCCCGTCAGGTCGATCGTGGCTTGACAATGGGGACAGACCTCGCTGCGGAATGTGTGGGCTTTCCCCTCTTTGATCAATTCCTCCCGATGAGCTTCGGCCCAGACTCGGCTGCGGCAGACGCCCAGCGCCGCCTTGAGCTTCTCGGGACTACCGCTGGTGACACTGAACATCGCCTGGATGGCCTGCCCCTCGCCATCGACCGTGGCAATGACAAATCGCTTGCCTCGATTTTCAGCGACGGTCAAACAGGCGGCGGGCAACTCGACGTTGTCCAGGACGAGCGTCTGGCCGTCGAAGCTGCCTTTTTTCGAAAGAAAGCCTGCTTCGTTTCCCTGATTATCCAGCCATTTGAATTTGAAACGCAAGGGTTCCATGAGCGGCTCCTTTGCACCATTTGGACGCGGCGACTGGTTCGACGGAGGACACCAACTGCAAATCCCCAGGAACCCGTGATTCTGGTTCAGTCGGGGCCGATTGCCAAGACGTCTTGAAGCATTCCTGTCAATTTTGATTTGCGGCGATAGTTCGCCAACTGACCTGGGCGTTGAAATCGGGTACCAAAATCACAATCGGTCTTCATCCTCGGCAAGGGACCTTACGCGGACGTGTACAGCTTCTCCAAGTCCGAATCGCCAAACGGAATGATCTGCCGGTCCATGATCGTGTCGTACAAGTCGTTCAGCTGCGCCGGGTCCGACTGTTCCCCCACGATCGTGCTTTCGTAGTACGGCTGGAACGCGTCCTGGATGTCCTTCGCCTGGTTGTAGAAATCCAGGACGAAAGTGTCTTTCTTGCCCGCACAAGTGCGGTTTAATCGCGACAGGGTCTGCATGGCCTGGACGCCTGCCAACCGTTTGTCCACGTACATCGAGTGCAACAGCGGCTGATCGAACCCGGTTTGATACTTGGCGGCGACGATCAGCACCTGGTAGTCCCCGCCGGAAAACCGCTCCGGCAGTTCCTTTTCCCCGATCGGCTTGCCCGTCCGCATGGCGACGTCCCTGCTCCTCGGCTTCCCGGCGGCCCACGATTCCTTTGGCGGCGTCCACATTGCCAATGTCGACGTACTGGAATTCGTAGTCGGGGTCCGTCGTCTCGGCCCGCGTCTCGTCATTGATCGATGCAAGGTACTTAAGGCGGCGCACTTCCCAGTGCTCAGGCACAGCTCCGAGCCAGCCGACGCCGGATGTCGTGTACTTCGGGTGGGACCGCCTTCTCACGATTTTTTCTCCTTGCTCCGCTGGTTCCATTCCTGGATTATCGCCCTTTCACTCCGCTGGTCGTCAGTTCGGGATTCGTCTCCGAGCCGCTACTTCCATGTCGCCGGTTTGAACAGCTGATGCCCATTCGGCTTGACGACGGGATTGGGCAGCAGGGAGATTCGCAGCTTCTGCTCATTGATCCAGAAGAAGCCGTGAGCGGTTCTTTTCAGATCCTCAGACTGCCGTCCCGGTGGGAAGGCGACCAGCACTCGCTTCGCCGGCTGATACAGCCTAACCGTTTCGATGGGAGGCACCAAGTCGCTGTCGCCGGACACGAGAATGGCTGTGTCGAATTGATCGGTGAACGCGTCCGCCAACATGAAGGAGGCGATGTTCACGTCCGTTTTCTTCTCTTCCGGAATCTGGGCGACGGCACCGCAACGATGGCACTGACGTTGTTTAATCAGGTAGTGCCCCCGGATAATCTGGAGTTTCGTGCAGTGTGTCTTCAACGCGTCCAAGAACGTCTGCTGGCGACGGTGTTTGTCCATCCCCGCCTTGATGTCGGCGGTGAAGTAACGCACGGCCTGTAGTACGTGGTGTGGCCGAAGCAGGTTTGTCGCCAGAAGCTCCAGATCCAGCCAGTAAAACCGCTTGTATCCCTTGGCTTTCAGGCCAAAGTACAAATTAAATCCGTCGATGTAAACGATTGTCCTGTTGGGACTTGTGGCCGTGGCCGTGGCTTGCATGGTGTTCATGAACCTACCGTTGCAGCGTCGGGCTACTTGACGATTTGAAGAAACAGGCGTAAAGTTACCGATGTAAATGAATAACCCCGCCGGAGATCGCATCTCCGGCTTAACGCCAGCCACTGACGCTGGCGTTTTATTTTGCGCTGCCTGCGTCCCCGTCATACCTCCAGAACCCTCGGCTGGAACTATTCGATGCTTTTCGAATAGTAGCCTATCCCTCCGGCGGACGTTTCCGGCCGGACGCTGTTTTCGCTTCGGCTGCATAGAGTGAGGCCGACGTTGTCAGCAGGGCCAGCAGAGCCGTGACGATCGTAAGGGCAAATTTCACAGGATGGTCTTCCTCTTGCTTGCGCGACTCGTGGCCGAGCCGGACGGGGACCGGCCCCAGCACTCATGCGTCGGGATGGGATCGAGCTAATTGGCCACGAATTGCATGATTCGCATGGCGTGGCCGGCGCTCTGGGTTTTGCCGGTCATGCGCAGCACGAGCGTATGCGGGCCGGGCTTCAAATCGGCGGCGAACATCACGGTCCGGGGATAATGCAGGCCCGCACTGAAATGATGATATAGGTCGATTTCGACCGGCGGTCCGCCGTCGATTCGGGCCTCGGCTATCCCCGCATCCGGCCCGGCCACGATATACGCACCGATCGCCGTTCCGGTGAATTCCAGCACGAGTTCCGCTCCCGGCTGCTCGGCACACAGCATCGAAATCTCGGTGAAACGGCTTCGCTTGCTGCCCTGCAGCGTGTTCCATGCAGGTACCTCGAGCTTCCAGCCGCCGACGAGCTTGGCCTGCTGGGGATCCACGAATCGGCCGTTCTCATAGCAGCGCTCGTCGAGCGGTTCGACTGGGGGATGAGGAATCGGCCGTGCGTCGTCGGTGATCGATTTGCTCCACGCTCGGCCCAGCAACTGGTCGATCATTCCGGCGCAGATCGCATTGCCGGCGGGCGCGGGATGCGTTCCTCCGAATTCCCGCCACGTGAGCCGGCCCGCCGTAATCCGCTCGGCAATTTCCTTGGCCAAGTGGATCGTCGAAACGGAATAATGAACCGCGACTTCCTCGTGAGCTGCCACCGTCAGTGGCATCTGGCCCGCCTGGAGAGTCTCGAGCATTTCAGGATTGACGAAATACGTGATCACTATGTCCATGTTGGGATTGTGGCGCAGCGACTGGCGCACGATGCCTTCCATGCCGCGAACACACGCCTGGCGAGCATGATGCGCATCCTGGTCGTCGTTGACCGCGAATTCGATGAAGAACAGATCCACCGGCCCGCGGCTGAGCACGTCCGTCTGCAGTCGAAATGCGCCGGTGGTCGAACAGGTCGATGAAATACCGGCGTCGGTAAAGGTGAATTCGGTCTCGGGAAAGCGTCGGCGCAGGATTTCGCATACCAAGGGCCGGTAGCCGTTCATTTCTGTGATCGAGCCGCCGATGAAGGCTACGTGCCCCTTCTTCTCCCGCAGGAACTTCGAGCGGCAGTTGTTCAGACTGCCGCGCAAGTGGACGTTCTCGCGGGGGCGGGAGTTCTCTTCGCCGCAGGCCGGCGGAATGCACCCCAGCACCAGCGCGACGGTCAGCAGACGGTGCCAAGACATGGTGCGCATATCCAATGGGCACTTCATACGATTTGCTCCTTGATGGCGTTTGATCGTCTTGGTCTCAGCACGTCTGGTGATTCAGTGATCCTACGATCACTGGCACGATGCTGCTGACTCCGGAAGCGAGGCGAGGGTTTTCACGTCTCTTTCCAGAATCCTGGAACGGGGACGGGATAATAACCTTCCGCGTCGGCCTTGACCGGCGGCTCGGAATCGTAGTCCAAATCGTCGATCTTGCCCGGATAGAGTTGGAACTGGGAGTTCGTCATTTGCTCCCAGGTAATCTCCATGCCCGAATGGACCGCCGCACGGCCCATCAAGTCGGCAAAATTCGAGTACGCCGCCCGCTCGACTTCGTTTTGCGGTTTGTCCTGGCGGATGTTCTCCAACAGCACATTCCATTCGGCATCCCAGGGGTTGATCTGTTCGTCAGGCGCTTGCCAAACGATATTGTCCTTGGCGGTCCGCTGGTCCTTGTAGATGTGGGTCGTTCCCGCGTGGATGTCTCCGGAGAACTGGGCGGCGCACTTCGTTCCGTGCGCGTACGTGGCGAATTCCCGGAAGCAGTGTCCGCCCAGCCAGCGGGCGCCGTCAGTCGCCTTGGTTCCGTCGGGAAAGGTCCACTCGATCGAGATCGAGTCGAATTCTTGGCTGCGGTCGCGTTCGGCCCTGGCGCGGCCGCCGATGCCCCGCGCCGTAACCGGCCAGTCGCCCTTGAGCCAGCACAGTTCGTCGATCTGGTGGATATTCATCTCGGCGTACAGGCCGCCGGAGACCCACGGAAAGCAGGTAAAATTCCGGATCTGCCACATCAGTTCGCTGATGCCTTCCGGCCGCTTGCTCAGCCCTCCGCCGGCAGCGTGAATCCGGTAGGCGCGGACCAGCAGGAGCTCGCCCAGCTGGCCGTCGCGGATCCGCTTGATCAGTTCCTGCCGGTTCACGCTGTGGCGGCACTGCAGACCGGCCAGAATTTTGAGGTTCTTCTTCTTGGCTTCCTCGCCGGCCTGCATCAACCGCCGCAAGCCCGGCGCGTCGGGCGCGAACGACTTTTCCATGAAGACGTTCACTCCCTTTTTCACGGCATATTCCAGTTGCAGCGGACGGACGTAGGAAAAGCTCGTCAGCATGGCCACATCATTGGGACCCAGACAGTCGATGGCTCTCTTGTAGCCGTCAAACCCGACGAATTGCCGCTCCGGGGGCACGTCCATCCGGTCGCTGAATCGGTCGGCGAGGGCCTTGTGCGCGCGGGTCAGCCGATCTTCCGCGACGTCCGCCATGGCATACAGCTGGACCGGTCCATGGGGTGAATTCATGGCGTTGCCGACCGCTCCGCTTCCTCGTCCTCCGCAACCGATCAGCGCCAAGCGGATGGTGTTATCTTCCGCCGCATGAACGCGCGGAATGGTGACGTTCGTCAGGGTGGAAGCCGCCGCCGCCGCCGTACTCCACTGTAAAAACTGGCGGCGCGAAGTCCCGCGAGACAGTACATCGGGCGACCGCTTTTCTCGTGTCATGACTTTTCTCCTTCTCAACGGTGAAGAACGAATAACGGAGCAAGGTTTCACGGCTTTCCCGTAGTACAGGCTGCCGGCCTGCCCGAGCGTACAAATTACCGCTCTGGGCAACAGCCTCGATTAGAGCAGACCAGCCACCAGAATCAACGTGGGGTTCCTTCGGTTCGCTCAATACCACTGGTACGCATACGCGTGGAACCTTCGGAGCGCCTCGGCGCGGCGCGTTCGATCGGCATAGGGCTGCCAATCGGAACGGATGCCGCGCAGCCGGTCGGCAAGCGCGCGGTCGGCCAGTTGGGTGGCGGTCCAGCCTCGCAACTCCTGCCGCTGCAACGCGTCCTCGGCTCCCTCGGCGCGTTCGGCTAACAGCGCGCAAATGCCTTCTCGAATCACCGGATCCCGGCAATGGACCAGCGGAGGCAGGACGAGGATCCCTTCCGAGCTGATGGGATGGACGCTGATTTGGACGCAGGGCGCCGCATCGCCCGCGAGAATCCGCCGCACGTTGTAGCGATGCACCAGGGCATCCACGGGCGTGAGCGCGAACAGGTACGCGGCAATCGCCACGGTCCACAGGTGCCGCTGTAGCAGCCAGACGAAATCGCGGCGGTGGACGATCTTCCAAACCACCAATAGGAATCCGACAACAACCGCCGAGATCCCGAACAGCCCCACGGTTCGCATCCGCGTCATCCCGTTGAAACCCACGTAGATGGACATGCGATGGAAGACGGCAATCGCCAGGATCAAATTCTCGGCGGACCAGATCCAGGCCAGCCGCCGCAAGTGCGGCAGCCGCGGATCGTTCACGATGCGGCCTCGAAAGGCGGCCGACAACGTCCCGGTCGCCAGGGCCAAGGCCGCCGTCAGCCACGCGGCGCCTTCGTGAGCGTAACCCGAGTAATGAAATCCCGGGGGAAATGCGCGAAACCAGAGCGTCTTGAACTCGAAGACCAAATAGATCGCGAACAGCGCAATGACCGCCGCCAAAACGTTGCGGATCGCGGCGTACAGGGGCGCTGCAGCCGGACCCGCATTCGACGAGCTTTGAGGCGTGGCGGAGAATCGTTCCAGCAGCGATCGCCTCCAGATCGGCCGCACCAGACCGATAGTCACCCAAGCCGCAACGATCCACACCAACACTTGCGGCCACGCTGGAAGCAGATCGTCCAGCGATTCCCACAGCGTCTGCCACGCTCGATCCAACCACTTCCCGATCGCCGCGACCAGATCTGGATTGGCCAGGACGAACAGCGTGCCGAAGACGAGCACCGCCGCCAGAGGAAGGCCGAGGTTCAGCCAGAATAACCGCGGCATACGCCGCCCCGGCTGAGCCATGGCCTGGGCGTGGCCCAGCAATCCGCGGCCGCCGGCAAGCGACGTTTGCAGGGCATAGGCTACGATATCGAGCACATAGGGACGCCGGCCCGCCAAGCACATCGCCGCGCCCACGACCAGGACAAATCCCGCGACGGCGCCTAGCACGGAGCCGAGCCAAACCAGCCGCACCGCCAGCAGCAGGATCATGCCCGCCACGATCGCAAAGCCGCGATTCAGCCGGGGCGCCGAACATCCCGCCAGCAACAAGGCCGGCGCCAATAGGAACAACAGGGCGAGGCCGGCGAACCCCTCGCCGCGATACAGAGTGAGATCGCACAGCACGGCGGCGGCGATGGCCGCGATCAACTCACGCACCAGCGCCCAGTCCGCCCGAGTTCCCGCACACGAAACCGGAGGAGCGATGGGTTCCACGATTTCGGCGGCAACGATTTCGGCCATGATGACGGACCCCCTCCTGCATTGCCAAGTCACGCGGCAGACGCTCGGTGTTCAACGCGTTACACAGAGAGGTCGCCCACTCCTGATGAAAGTGGTGAAAAATCCCGGCGTCGACGCGAGCCCACTCGTGACTCGGCATATTTCCCCTTCCGGCTATCGAAGCCGAGAGCTTGAACCAGCAGTTATTTTAGCATGGTCGCCGCCGTATGACACCACTGCAGCAGGCAAGCGGGTTGGCAGATCGTCGCGCCGCTGTTTTACGTCGGCCGGGGGCGATTTCTTGAGCGGACGGCGTTTCCGTTCGTCGGAAGATCCGAAGCGTCGGTTCGCGGAATAACCGGTGATGGACGTTGCCAAAGGTAGGAGGGGATATCTGAAGCTCCAAATGATAAATCGGTCTGTACGCCAGGGCGTCCAGCGAGGATACTTCCGCGCCTCGTGCATCGACCGTGGTTCGCGGGGCGGATCCATCGTTTGACAATCGCTGTCCGAGGGCGGGCCGCACGGCCGAGACGAAACGCAATGAACATGTTCGGGGTTCTCTGTCGCGGGCTGGGGATCATCGTGCTAGCGGCCGGCTCGTCGCCGGCGAGCGCGATAGCACAGCTATCCTATGAGCCTCCGATGATCGTCGCCGTGCCGGCGACGAGGCACATCGCCGACGCGCTGCGCCGCTTGCCGCCTCTGGACGGACCGTCGGCCTCCATCGCCACGCGGGCTGAGTCCGGGACATGGTTCCCAGGAGTTGCGGACTCTTGCCGCACGTCCGCTCCCGCGTCTTGGGAGACAAGCGGCGTCATTCAAGGCGTCGATATCGAGGAAGAAGTCCTCGAACCGCCGTCGGATCGTTGGCGGGACGAGAAGGGCGAGTTGATCCAAATCGCGCCGGATCCGCCGGACCCCTGGGCGGGTGATCCATTTGACAGGTATTCCTACAACGGTTCGGGCAACCCGCACTCGCTGCACTGGATTCCGGGTTCGAGAGATCGGATGGGAATCCTTACAATTCCATTCACTTCCTTCAAAGAACCGGAAGAGGGGAAGAATTCGTTCAGCCTCGAAGCCACCTGGCACTTGATCGGCGGCCCCCGGCGCACAGACATGCCGCCGCATCTGTGGGATCTAGCGGCCAGATTGGGACGCCGCAACCGCCTGGACAGCTTCTGGGCTTATGACATCGCGATCCGCCCGGGGTGGTTCAGTGATTTTGAGGGCAGCGCGCGAAAGGGCCTGCGGTTTCCCGCACACGGCGTCCTGTACTATACGCCCTCCGATTCGTTCCAGCTGCAGGTCGGCCTGGATTACCTGGATCGCGATGACATCGCTTGCCTGCCGGTGTTCGGAGCCGTCTTCAAGCCTCATCGGAATTTGCGCCTGGACGCCGTCTTCCCCAAGCCGCGAATCGCCTACGGGATCGAGGGGCAGGGGTGGCTGTACGTAACCGGCGAAATGGACGGCGGAACGTGGGCGATCAAGCGGGCCGATGGAGCGAATGACGTGGCGACGTATCGGGACTATCGCATCTGCCTGGGTGTAGAACGCCACGAGCGATCCGTCACGGAAATCGGTCTTGTTCTTGACCGGCACCTCGAATACCGCTCGGGAACCCCTTCGTTCACCCCGCTGACCACGACGATTCTGCGCCACGCGTTTTGTTACTGAAGCTCAGGGCTTGAGTTTCATCTTGCTGATTTCGTCCTTGGTCACCCCGGGGACGCCGCCGCGGGCATTCCAACGTTTGAGCGTCCAGGCGTCCTCGCCGATCCAAGCCTTGAACAGTTTCAAATTCATCTGACGTTCCGCCCGGTCCGCACCCAGGTGCTCGTACATGTTTCCAGGTTTACCGTCCGCCGTATAGGCGCCGTCGTCCAAGCGGCGCATGACCGCCCCGGTGTCCGGCCAGCCGATGAAAAAGATCAAGTCTGCGTAGGTATCCATCCGGGGCCCGATCTCTGCCGCGATGTACTTGTCCTTCTTTTCCACAAATTCGCCGAAGTAAGGCGCATCGGCGCCGTGGCAGGAAGCGCACTGGTCTTCGAACAGGGGTTGAATATGCTTGCGGTACGTCACGTCGTCGGCCGCCGAAAGGCCGCACGCCGCTGTGAGCAACGCGGCAATCATCAACAAAATCCGGTACATCGAGTTCTCTTTCTGTCGTAGCAAGATGCAAATGCGTATGGGGAAACAGGAAATTTGATCCTGCCGCTCAGTCGCCGCGGTGGGAGAAATTTCGGGTCTTCGGCCAGAAGCCGGAAGCCAGCGCTTTGTTCAGATCGAACCCGGCGCGGGCGATCTCCTCGTAATCGTGGCCGAAGGTATCCCAGACCAGCCGAATACTGAGGTTGTTGTCCAGCACGAAATCGAGCAGAGCCCGAAGATCCTCCAGACACCGCCGCTCTTCGCCGCAAAGCGGTCCCGCAAATTGGGTTTTCAAGCGTTCGAGATCGTCATGCTGCATCGTTGGGGATCCTTCTGCTAAGCCGTCTATGCCGCCATTTGCCGATTCCCCGAGGCGAGCGGCCAGCATCGAGGATGGAGTTCAGCGTGACGCATTCACGCGGGCCTGTCAATCGCCGCGCAAGTTTCCTGTGTCGGGCAAATTTCCTGGAAAGCCATGCACCTAGCCCGGCCCCAACCGCACGTCGGGTTTGACCAGCGGGTGTTGATCCTGCCGGCCGCCGACGCAAACGGCGACCCATTCGGCCAAGCGCTTGCCCAGTTTGCGGCACGCCTCTTGCGATTCTGCGTCCCGCGGCTGACGCGCAGTCACCGCGCCGTAATGCAGCGTGGTCAACTTGCCCACATAGTCCGTAACGCCAAACACGAGAAAGCCGAAATTCATCAGCACGGTCAACAGCGACAAACAGGCCATTTCGGCGCCGCCGCCCCAGCCGCCGGCCGAGGAGAATGCACAGGCGATCTTGCCGTCGACTTTCATCCACTGCGGCCCCATCGTCTCGTCCCAAAAGCGTTTCATTTTCCAGGACATCACGCCCATGTTGGTTGGACTGCCCAACGCCACCCCGTCGCACCACACCACGTCCTGGGCGGTCGCTTCGTCCACGTTCCGCACGCGGACCTCGATCCCGTCGACACCCGCCGCTCCTTCCGCGACAAACTGCGCCATCCGAGCCGTGTTTCCGGTCGCCGAATCGTACAGTACCAGGACTTTGTTCATGCCGTTGCTCCTCGCTGCCAGCGTTTCGGATCCAAGTCAGAAAGAGCAATTTAGCGGCGCCGATCCGGCGCGGTAAGTCCAGCCCGCCGAGATTTGGCGGCGATCATCGGGCGGAGGCGGCGTGGAAGCCGGCCGCGTAGGATATTGCGAAGGGGCCGGCGACCGGCGTCTCAAGCTCGACCGGCGGCGGGTGGGCCATTCTGACGCGATGTCAATCGCGCAACCCTTCTTTTCTGCCTCGGCAAGCCAGGCAAGCACTTTTCACAACGTGCCACCGAATCAGCAGACCAACCCGCGTTCATGAACGCAGCACGGTGAATATGGCCTTCGGCCAAACAACGGATGCTCGCCCGAGTCCCTAGGGCGTTGCCCCAGGCTACGGTGAATGTGCGCAACTTCAAAACTTACGCTTCGGGTTACGATGAAGTCAACTAACCGCAAGAATAAGGCTTGATGAGGCACTGGGGATGGCCCCCGTCCCCTTGCACACAAACGGCCAAAGCCTCTCGGACTTGAGCGGGAATCCGCGTCGGCCGCTGGGCACGGCGGTCGAAGAACACGACCACCGTTTCTCCATCGGCGACGATCCGTTGTTGCGACCGGCTGTATACGGCATGCGCCAGCGTCATGCGGCTGCGCCCCAGTTCGGCCACGCGCGTGCCGACGCAAACCGTATCGGGATACGTCACCTGTCGCCGAAAATGACAGGCGATCGACGCGACCAGGGGAGACAGTTCGGCGCCGGTCATCAGGTGGGCCAGCCCGTTTTCTTCCAACAACCGAATTCGCGAGGTCTCGAACCAGCGCAGCGGAATCGCGTTGTTGACGTGCCCGAACGCATCCTGATCGCCCCACTGGACACTCAGCGTAACGACGGCCGCGTAGCCGGCCAATTCGAGCGGTTTCTCATCGTTTGACATACGCTGCCGTTTACCCCCCGAACGGATCGGCAGCTGCTTCCGGCGCATCGCCTGCGGGCGGCTCGCCCATCTGCGGCATGAACATCTGCATGACCTGCTGGATCACCTGGTCGAACTCGGCTTGCGTCTTGGCCGCCAGCAACTGGTCCAACACGCCTTGGACCATCTGCATGGGCATGACGATCTGCAATTTGTTTTTCTTCAGGTTCTCCGGCAGCGAGGTCGTCAGCGCCGTCTTGGCCGCTTGCATCTGCTCGGACCATTGGTCGACCATCGCCTTGGGCAGCCACTTGCCGTCCACGCGCACAACTTCCTGGTCTTCCGTCTCGCCTTCGTTTTCGATTCGCAGCGTAGCCGTGTCGCCTTGAACCTGGACCGTCGAGAACTTGGCGTTGGCGATTCCGGCCAGCGGCATGGCTTCCACCGGGATTGCGGGAAACTCGGTCAGCGTCAGTTTCTGGTCGTCGGCCGCTTTGGCCAAGGCGGCCAATTGCTCGGCGATCTTCTTGCCCGTCCCGTCCAGAAAGGCGCCGACGTCCAGGGTTTTCAGCTTTTCCAGATCGGCCAGATCGCTGGTCGCAATCGCATCCAAGACGCTGACCAAGGGATCCCAGTTTTGGGACATCACCGTCGCATCGACGGGCGCCTGGGCCAGCGCCGGCTGGTTGAGCAGAAACTCCTTTTTTTCCTTCAGCACGCGGACCACTTTGCGGACGAGCCCCGTGCCGGCCGTCCACACGTCGGCGTCCATGTTCGCGGCAAAGGTATGAATCAGGTCGTTGACGTCGCGCTGATAACTGGGCGGCAAGGCGTCCCACATCGCGCGCAGATTGCCCGCTTCCAAGTCCGCCTGCAGGGCCCGGGCCGCCGCATCGGGCGTGTCGTCCGCCGCTGGAGCGGCCGGCGCCGCAGGCATGGCCAGGCGACGAGCCAGCTCTTGGCTCTGGGCGCTCAGCCGCGCCAGCGGCACTTTGATGGTCGTGCCGTTGGGCTTCTTCAAAAACAAATCCGCGCCGCGAATTCCCAGGAATTCGGCTTCCACTTGGAATTGCCCGCTGCTGTCCGTCCAAAGCTCGGCCGCGGCGGGGCCGGCCAGGCAGGCCAAGATCGCTGCGGCGGTGCAGAGGGCGGCGGTGCAGCGGTGCCAGCGTTCGCGGCGAAGCGGTTCGAAGGGGCGAGCCATAGAAGTATTGAGCACGTGGTTCACAGTAATGCCTCCGGTAGGAAAAAAGCGAACATGCTTGCGACGATTGGTTGGGCATCGTAGCGCAAAAGCGCCGACGCGATCTTCGGCTGTTTGACTTTTCGTTATTGTCACCACTGCGCGGGCCCGCTGCAAGGGTATAGCGTAGCACAGCCCCCGTCGTAGCCCCGGCTGACAGCCTATGCTCCCGAAAGGCGGTCTTTCTTTGGCCGGGCATTTCTAATACAGTGGCAATTTGGACGAACGCTTCAGATTTCTCGAAAACGACGCCCGCGGGCGGCTTTCGTTCCCGCCAACCTTTCCAGCCTGCAAGGAAAGCCTGATGCAAAGCACAAGAATAAGAAAATCCGAGACCGGTAAGTCCGTCCTGCACGCCGTAACGACGGCGGTCATTATCTGGGGTTGCCTCACCGGAAGATGTCCGGCGCAAAGCGCCGAAGCGGCCGGCGCAGCGGGGCCTGCCGAGTTGATGGCCAGCCGCGCTGATTTCGCCGGAGGGCTGTGCGTCCTGATTGGCAGCGAGCACACGGAAACGGCGCTCGCCCTGGGCCAAAACGGGCGGTTCTTGGTCCGGATCCTCGAAGACAACCGCGAGAAACTCGTAGCGACGCAGGACCGCATTCATGCTCAGGGCCTGTACGGCCTCGTTTCCGCCGGCTCATACCAGGCCGGCGAACGGCTGCCGTTTGCCGAGAACCTCGTCAATGCGATCGTCGTGGGAGCAGAGCGGGCGACCGCGGCGGTTCTGCAGGACGCGGGCCGGGTGCTGGCGCCCCTGGGACTGATGCTTGTGCCCGCCGGCGGCGCAGAATCGCTCCGGGCTGCGGGGTTCCAAACCGACCGGCCGGCCGCCCCCGACGCCGCGGGATGGGTGATCGGCATCAAGCCGCGGCCAGCCGAGATGGACCAGTGGACGCATCCGCGGCACGGTCCGGGAGGCAATGCCGTATCGAACGACGTGCTGGTCGGGCCGCCGGAGCGCGTTCGCTGGATCGCGGGGCCTTCGGCCGAAGTCAGCAATCTGGTCAGCGCCGGCGGGCGAAATTTTTATGGCGGTGTGTGGGCTCGCGATGCGTTCAACGGGCTCCGCTTGTGGCAGTTGTCGCTCAGCCCCTCGCCCGCCCGCGGCAACTTTGGCTACGGACTGCCGCCGGGAGCGGTTCCGCCCGTGGCGGCCGGCAATCGTCTGCTGGTGGTTCACGACGGCAAGCTGACGGCTTTGGACGGGGCCCGCGGCGAACCGGTGTTCGAGTACCCGGAAGCGGGAACGCCCCGCGAGATCCTGTACACCGACGGCGTGATCGTCGCGACGAACAGCGGGACGATCCGTGCGGTCGACGCCGAATCGGGCCGGCTGCGTTGGAGCCGCGAGGTATCGGAGTTGCAGTATCCCGTGGCCGGCGACAACGCGGTGTTCTTTCTCGAAGGCGCCTCGCGCCGCGGCGAGCCGATGGCCGCGATCAGCTTGGAACTGGCCACCGGCGACGTGCGTTGGCGGCGCGGCCAAGAGGCGTTCCCCTGGTTGCCGCTGGTCCGCCGGACCGTCGTGGACCAGGGCCGCTTGGCGCTGGAAGTCTCGACGCTGGCCGATGAAAAGGCTGGCAATGCGATCCATCTGGTGACGGCAGCCGGCGGCGAGCTGGTGTTCAGCCACGAGTTTGTGCCCGGGATGAACCACATGAAGCAATCGCGGGCGATGTTCTCGGGAGACCTGCTGTGGGTCCTCAAACGCTTTCGGTGCGAGGCGATCGATCCGCGCACCGGAGAAATCGTGCACAGCCATCCGGCGGCCGAAACCCACTGCTTTCCGCCCGTGGGCACGTCACGATTCTTGTTTTCCGGCGAGCTGGAATTGACCGACTTGGCCAGCGGAACTTTGTCCGACGGACATCGCATCACCAAAGCGGCCTGCGGTCGCGACGCGGGCTGGATTCCCGCCAACGGGCTGATCTATACCTGTCCCAAACATTGCGTCTGCTGGCCGATGCTTCGCGGATACGTCGCTCTGGCCCCGGCCGCTGCGGAACGCCGCTTGGCCGAAGACATCACCGGCAGCGATTTTCCCTTGGAACGCGGCGCCGACGCGCCGGAGGCGGACGCCCCGGAGGCGGATGCGTGGCCGATGTATCGGCAAAACGCTTGGCGCACCGCCAGCACATCGGCCGAGGTCGGAACCGAACTGAACACGCTTTGGACGGCCGAGTTGGGATCTTGGCCGGAGGAGGGCCCGATCGCCCAGGATTGGCGTGAGAACCCGTTTGTACGCGGCCCGATCACGGCCCCCGTGACTGCTTATGGTCTGGTCTACGTCGCGCGTCCCGATGCCCACCAAGTTGTAGCACTCGACGCAGCGACCGGCCAAGTCCGCTGGCGCTCGACCGTCGACGGCCGGGTCGATACGCCGCCCACCATTCACCAGGGGCTGTGTTTGTTTGGCACCAAGACCGGGTGGGTGTACGCGCTGCGGGCCGATGACGGCCGCCTGGTCTGGCGGCTGCACGCGGCGCCGAACCGTGAGCAGATCGTGGCTTACGGACAGATCGAATCGCCTTGGCCTGTGGCGGGAAGTGTGCTGGTTGTAGACGACTTGGCCTATTTCGCCGCCGGACGCCAGTCGCTGGCCGATGGAGGCATTCTCGTGTTTGCCGTCGAGCCGAACAACGGCCGCGTGCGCTGGGTCCGCCGGATCGACAAGATTCCGCCCGAGCACTTCCGCAGCTATGGCCTGCCCTCCGGCGAACTGCCGCAAGGCATGCTGTACTGCTCCAACGCGCTGGAGTTCGACGCCATCGACTTGCTGCACCGCGAAGGCGATTCGGTGGCCATGTCGCGGTGGCTGTTCCAGCGCGGCACGGGCGACATGCAGGTGAAGGCCGGCGAGGCGTTTGCGTTGCTGGACCCCAACGATTCCCCCGTGGTGGTGCCGCGCGGCTCCTGGACGTATGCGCCGCGGCACCAGCCGCGTCTGCCCGGAGGCGAACCCGCCCTGCGTCCCCTGGTGGCCTTTCGCGGGGGCGCGCTGTTTGGGATTCGCAGCGACATGCAAACGCTCTATCGGCGGGACTTTGACGCGGCCGGCGCCGACCAGTTCAACCGCACCTGGATGACCGGCTGGGCGCAGGGCGCCAATCAGCGGAACCAAACCGGCGAAGTCTGGCGCAGCGACCGCTTAGCCGCAGGCGCCGCGTGGAACGTTCGCGTATTGGCCGCGGAGAACCCCAAAAATGCCGTCGCGGCACTCGTTCTGGCAGCGGACAAGTTGTTTGTCGCAAGCAGCCAAGGCGGCCTGCGGGTTCTGTCCGCCCAAGATGGCAGCCGCTTGGCCGAACGTGATTTGCCGGCTCCGATCTGGGACGGCGCGGCGGCGGCCAGCGGGCGGTTGTTCGTTTCTACTCAAGATGGACGCTTGATCTGCCTGGGCCGCTGAATTGTCCCGATCGCGGTTTGCCGTTCGCCGGGAAAGCGAATCAAGCAAATCAATCAGCCATCTCAAGTCAATCAGTCGTCTGGTCTTGTCATGCGCGCGGTGTTAGGATGAGCCTTTTGGCTGCCCATGTTTCGCAACGCATCGTGGTGATAAAGGGAACCCGAGATGAGCTTCACGCGCTGGGTGAAGAGCTGGTTTTCCAAGCGAGGAAAGACCCTCGCAATGTATCGAAGCGGCATGGCAAAAGCCTCCCAACGCGATTACGACGGTGCGATCGCCGCTTACTCGGCTGCGATCAATGACCCTCATATCCCGAGCGATGTGAAGGGGATGGCCGTCTATAATCGAGCCCTGGCGTATTCGGCGATCCACGAAGACGCCAAGGCGGCGGAGGACCTGGCGGCATTGCTGGAGTTGCCGGGGTTGCCGGAAAATATCAAAACGGCGGCCCAGCAGCGGCGGGAACGCATCCGGCGGCGCAAGGAGGAAGAGGAAAGCTCGTAACAGCGCCGCAGTAGGCGTTCACCGCACGGAATGGAGGCCTTAGCGCGGCGTCGGACCGAACAGCCGTTGCAGACCACGGTTCACTTCGTCTTGTACCACGCCGCGGGCGGCACCGCCGACCATGCGGGCGCTCAGGTCGCTCAACATGCGGTTGTCAAGACGCGGCTTGGACAGCGTTCCTTGTACGGGAATTTGGATGACTGTGCCGCGGAGCGAGGCGAGGTATTTCTTGTCCGCCACCCATTCATCGCGGACCGGCACCTCGGCCATGATCGCCAGGGATTCATCCAGGCCCACCGAGCCGCTGGTCCGAATCGTGACGTCGCCGCTGGTCATGGTCAGACCCTGATGGAAGACGCGGTCGTTTTCTACATCGACGCGGACGCTCTGTTGCGGGATCAGCAGCCAGTTCGACACCGACGCCTGTTTCTCGGCGACAGGCCGGCCGTCGAGGATCGTCTTGACTTGCTGCGCCAACCCCAGCAGCGGCTGAGCCAAGGGTCCGGGACCTATTTGGGCGGAATGGATCGTCAGCTGGCCGTGAACGCTGCTCTGGTCGGTGTCGGCCAGGAGCACGTCGGCGCCGTCGAGCAGCACCGAAAAACGGCCCTCGGCGCGCGTGGCATCGGCCAGCAGCGGCGCGACGTACTTGAGCCACGTCCTGCACAGTTCCGGCGAGATCCGCACGTTGTCGAGCAGCTGGCCGCGTTCCACCGTCCAGCGGGCAGGCGCGGCGTTCAATTCGATTCGCGAGATCGCGTGGAATTGGCCTTCGCTGAGCGGAACTTGCAGCGGCGCAAACTGTAACACGCCCTGGGCCAGCGAGGCCCGCAACTCGCCTTTGCCGGCCAGCAGGCCGTACAGGCTGCCGGATTCCCAGCCCATGCGGGCGCTGCCCGTCAGGTCCGCGGGAACCAGTTCCACAGCGGCCGGCGCAGGCGAGGTGCTTGAGGTCAAGCGGATTTCGGATCCTTGCGACTCTCGTTGCGAGCCGGTCGCCGATTGTCCGGGCAGCGGAGAGAGTCCGCTTTGCGAAGGCGTTTTGCGCAAGGACCCGGTCAACGCAAATCGACCCTTGTCGCGGCCGACGATCTTGACGCTGCTTCCGACATAGGGACGGAGCTTGGCGCTCACGTCGGCCCAATCGTAATCGACTTCGCCGCTGAGTTCGACCGTTCGCGGGCCGCTCCAATCGTCGATACGGCCGGCGGCAACCAGACGCATCATGCTGCCCGTTGCCAGCAGCTCTTGGATTTCCAGGACGTCTCGTCTTTGGTCGTAACGCTGGCGGCTGGTCAGCTTGACATTCGCTTCCCGCCACACCTCGTCCCAGGGACTCACTGCCGCGGCCAGGGTTGCACCGGGGACAGCGACGGGGGCTTTGCGGGTCGCAAAGACGACGTTCTCGGCGTCGCTGGTCAGGCTGACCTGCGTCACCCCGCCTTCGTGCGCGGCTTCCAGCGTCCCCGTAACGGCTCCGGTCAATTGGCGGCCGGGGGGCTGGCCCGGCGTCTGCAGCCATTGCCCAATGCGGGCCAAATCGGCGCGGTAGCTTAAACGGCCGCTAACAGCAGGACCTGAGCCGGGCAGCTGGACGACGACTTGTTGCGCGCGAAAGGCGACCGTCGAGCTGGTCATCGTCACGTCCTGTGCCGTGACGCGGCCCTGCGCTGCGTCCCATGTTCCCTTGGCGTCCACTCGAAGGCTCGGCTCGTCGATGGCCAGATCCCATTGGCGCGACTGAAACTGATCGATCTGCAACTTGACCGCTTCGGCGTCGATTTTTTGAGCGGAGACGTTCGCGGTGGCATCTAGGCTGACGATGCCTGCCAGGCGGCGATCGGCCCCCGGCACGAACGGCCGCAGTCGCGGCAGCCAGGTGGCCAGATTGCCGCGCACCTTCAATCCCAACGGCCAAACAGGCGCCTCGACGTCCGTCAGCACCGGTTGCAGAAGGTCCGTTTTCAAATCGTCGCCGTCCGAATGCACGTGGACGGACGCCGACACGATGCGCTGGATCTTGCCGCCGCTAACGTCTGCTGCGCCGGCCAGTTCCAGCGTCAAGAGCTTTTCGCGCCACGGCAATTCGCCGCCGGAACGGAGTTCGAAATCGTTCAGCTTCCATCGGCCATCGGCTGTCAATCGATCATCTCCGGACCGTTGCCAACGGATATCTCCATCGATGCGTCCAGCCATCTGGTAGCCGGTCAAGTCGATGAACCGGCCGGCATCGGCCGCCAATTGGCGGAGGTCGCCGCGGACAGCAGCCGTGCCTTGGCTCAACGTTCCCTTGGCTGACACATCCAGGAAGCTGGACTGGCACGTCAATTCGTCGATGATCGGTCCGGTGGACGAGCTGCGCAGATTGGCGGTCAACAGGATCGGTTTTTGCCAGACGAATTCCTGACCATTTTCGACGGCGGCCAAGTCGCTGGCTTCCAGCCGCGCCGCCAATCGCGGCGGATCGGCGGCCTTGTTGACCAGGGATAGGGTAACGAGGCCCGATTTGACTTCGGTCGAAGGCCGCAGGTTCAGCGTGACGGGCAGCATTCGTGTCAGCTTGGCCAGGTCCACGCGCCCATCGATCTTCAGGTCCACCGCCGGCACTTGAGTGACGAATTTAGCCCAATCGACCATCGACGTGACGTCGTCCGCTTGGAGCACGCCCTGGGCGGCCAGCTGGGCAAAGTCCGCCTCCAACGTCAGCCGTTCGACGTTCCACGTGTCGCCGACGGCTTCCAGCTGGGCACTGCCGCGAAGCGTTTCACTTCGCAAGACATCTGTGCTGAGCCAATCCGGGGCGCGCAGGGCCACGGCGCCGGTTTCGAGCCGATCGACTTGCAGCCGCTGGCGATGTCCGCCTTCTTTCCACTGCCACAGCGCATCCCCGCTGGCGGCGCCTTCGGCCTGGACATCGCCGAGGAAACGCTGAGCCACGGACGAGAGGGCCGCGAGCGACACCGATTCGCCGCGAAGCACCACTTGGCCCTCGCCGTAATACGTCGCGTCGTCGTCGCCCGGCTTCCAGGCAAAATCGACAGCCACTTGACCCGGCGGTTCGCCGTCGGCCACCAGCGCGGCGGCCGCACGAACCTTGACCGGCAGCGGCGAGGCGTCGTCCAGCTGCAGGGCAAGGTTCAGCTGTTCGAGGCGAAATTGACCGCCGTGAGCCGCGCCGTGGACCTGGAGCGTTCCGCCATCGATCTGGATCGCAAGGGCCCGCACCGGGGAAGCTTGCGACGGCCCGGCCAGCAGCTTGGCCAGCGCATCTTCCCAATTGCTTCCGTCCGGCCTTAAGACCAAGTGGATGCTGGGGTCCGTCACGCGGAATACGCCGGGGCGGGAGGTGTCCGAGAGCAGGCCCAGCAGCGACTTGTCGCTCTGCAGCGTCGCCGCACGGCCCAGCGGCTGACCGCGCGTGTCGCGCGCCTCGATGTCGCGGGCCAATAGCGGCGACAACCAGCCTAAGGAAGCAGAACCGACGGTCACGCTCCCCTCGAAATCCGCCAGGGCGGCCGATACAATAGTCTGTCGCAGACTGGTGTGAGCCACGATGACCGGGACCGACCAGAGGAGCGCCACGAGGCCGATCAGTGCGGAGGAAACTCCGATCAGCCAGCGGCGCAAGCGGCGGCGACGGGAGAACGGCGTTTCGTAATGCTCCGAGTTTTGGCGTCGTTTCGCATTCATTCATGACCTCGCCGGCAAAGCTTAAGAACGATTTTCGCGAATTCTGCTTGCGTACACGCAAACGGCAGGCTGGGAAAGCTGCCCGACTGGATGCCCGTGGGGCGCATTCGTTCAGCCCCGCCCAGCCTGGGCGGGACACTTGGCGCGTCGCGCGGGGGCGGATTCTAGACGGAACGGCGTTTTGCTCCTAGATCGACTTGCGTCTCCCAGCAGCCCTGATGCCGTTCGGCGCGTGAAAGCGTCGTCCTCCAAGATTGAAAGTGCTAGCAATGTCCGAGTACCCGCAGGTGTTCCAGTTGCGGCAGACGTTCGAGCGGCCGCGCGTGGCCGACGTGGCTGCAGAGGTCGACGCCCAATTGGCCCGATTGTCGCTGGAAACGAAGATTCAGCCTGGACAATCCGTGGCGATTACCGCAGGCAGCCGCGGCATCGCCGGCGTCCACTTGATTATCAAGGCGATCGCCGACCATGTTCGGAGCCTGGGCGCCCAACCGTTCATCGTTCCCGCGATGGGCAGTCACGCCGGCGGAACGGCGGACGGACAGCGCCGGCTGATCGAAGCCTACGGGATCACGGAAGCGTTTTGCGGTTGCCCCATCCGGGCCAGCATGGAAACCGTCGTGGTGTGCCAGGCTCACGAAGGGTTTCCCGTGCATTTTGATCGATTCGCTCATGAGGCCGATCACATCGTGGTCTGCGGCCGGGTGAAACCTCACACGTCCTTTGCCGGAGACGTGGAAAGCGGCTTGATGAAGATGATGCTGATCGGCCTGGGCAAACACCACGGCGCCAAGATCTATCATCGCGCGATCCTGGACTACAGCTTCGACCAGATCGTCCGCAGCGTCGCCCGCGAGGTTCTCGGCCGCTGCCGGATTGCGGCCGGGTTGGCCGTAGTCGAGAACGGCTACGACGAAACCGCCCTGATCGCCGCGGTCCATCCGGAAGAATTCGAGCGGCGGGAGAAAGAATTGCTCGTGCTGGCGAAGAAGTGGCTGCCGCGACTGCCTTTTGACCGCGCCGACATTCTACTGATCGACGAGCTGGGCAAAGATCTCAGCGGCACCGGCATCGACACCAACGTGGTCGGGCGCAAGTTTGCCTACCACGAGGCGGGGTCGGGAGAGAAGCCGGAGGTCCGCTACATCGCCGTGCGCGGCTTGACGGCCAAGACGCGCGGCAACGCGACCGGACTGGGACTGGCCGAGTTTTGCCGCAGCCGGGTGCTGCGCGAACGGGATGAGAGGATCACGCGAATCAACAGCTGCACGGGCGGCAATCCGTGTTGTGCCATGACCCCGTTGGACTACGAAACGGATCGGGAGATCCTGGATACCGTTCTGCCACTGATCGGACTGACCGAGCCCGCCGACGCCAAATTGCTCTGGATTCGCAATACGCTGCAGTTGAATGAAGTCGTCTGTTCGCGGGCGTATCTGGAAGAAGCGCAGCGACGGGCGGACCTGGAAATCCTTTCGCCGCTGCAGTCTTTGCCGTGGGATCTCGCCGGCAATCTCCCGGACCACGTATCTCAGTGGCGGGCGGGGACAGCCTAAATCAGCAGCTGAAAACGGCTTGGGGATCGGGGCGTTCAAAATTCAATTTCGGCCGACCACGGCTCGGCTCGATGGCTTGACTCTCTATCGGCCAAAATTGAATTTTGAACGCCCAACCCCAAATCCTGCCAACACGGCTTAACGCCTTGAGTTCTGAAGGACGTCACCTCCGTGACCCGACGGCGCGTCAATCCGAAGTTAACGATTCATCAGGTTTTCTGGATCTTTCGCGAGATTTCTTTGGAGTTCCCACTTTTCTGAACCGATCTCAATAAGCAGATTCGCGATCAACCTACCGATTCAGTTTTCAGGGCTTTGGCTTAAGGGATCGTCGTTTTGTCGGCGTCTGGTCGAGTCCTCCAGAGACGACCGTTCAAGGGAAAGGATTCTTCGTATGAGACTGCGACAATTGTTAGGCGGCGTGCTTGTCGCGTTGGCATCTTTCGGCGTGATTCTTCCACCAGGCGTCTGTGCTGCTTCAACGCAAATGACACGGCCGATTTCGAGCGCGGTTCGCGACGTCGCGTTGCGGGACGGGGGACACCTGACGGGTCAAGTGCTGGACGCGGCAGGAACTCCGGTCGCTGACACCGCGGTCGCCTTGGTCGATCGAGGCCGCGTGCTCGCGTCGACTCAAACCGGCGCGGACGGCCGCTTTGCCATCGCGGGCGCCAAAGCCGGCGTCTGCGAAGTCGCGACCACCGAAGGCGTTACGGTGTGCCGCCTGTGGGCTCCGCAAACTGCGCCGCCCGCCGCCCAGAAGGACGCCTTGGTGATCCACGGGGACACGATGGTACGCGGCGCCGACGGCTGCAACGCTTGCCCACCGGGTGGCGGACTCGGTCAAGGCGGTTTGATCCGCTTCCTCTCCAATCCGTGGGTGCTCGGCGGGATTGTCGCCGCCGCCATCGCCATCCCGCTGGCCTTGGACAGCGACGACGCGAGCTAGTCACGGCAGGCAACGGAATTCGAGACTTTCGAAGATTTACGTGTGGCGATTTGTCGCCACACGTTTTTTTGCAGCGCCTCGTCAGATCCATATTCTTCGGCCGCGCCCTTTTTGCTAATCTTCTCCGGCCGAAAACACTACTCTTCGATGCTGGCACGGCGGCCGCGATCATGACTGTCTGCAAGCTGAGTCTGCTATTATCGCTACTGTTGCTGTCAGTCGTGACCGGCTGCCGCACCACCACGCTGGTTACGGCCAGTTCGCCGGACCTGTTTGTGCGCCTCGGCTGGACGAACCGCGACGAAGAAATCGCCTGGGATCGCTGGGCGACGGTCCACCTGCACAGTGGCGACCTCGTCTTCGTGCGGGGAGACAGTCGGATCATTTTTGGCTTGGTAAATTTTTCCCAATTGTGTACCGATGTCGCCGACAGCCGGTTCTCGCACGTGGGTCTGGTGTCGCGCGAGCCGGACGGCGTGTACGTGTACGATGTCGTGATTGGCGGCCCGCGGCATATTACGTTCGGCAGGTTTGCCACCGACAATCGGATTTCGTTGCTCGCCGTGAAACGGCTGAAACCGGAATATCGCAGCCACGTTCCGGCAGCGATCGAATATTGCCGGAATGTCGGCAGCGCCAGCGGTAAATTCGACACGGAATTCAGATTAGAGAACGATCACTTCTACTGCTCGGAACTGATAGAACTGGCCTTCCGCCATGCGGGGCTGCCGTTGTCCCAGCCGGTGCGCATCGATCGGTTGCCTCGGATCGGCGAATTGCCGACCACGACGAGAACGATTATCGACACGATGACCAACATCCGGATGGACCAGGAGATCTTTCTGCCCGGCAACGATCAGATCGGCATCTGGTCCTGTCCCTACTTGGACCTCGTGCTGGACGCTACGAAGACGGACCTGCTGGCGGCGGATATCGCGGACCTTCCCATGCCCGTCGATTCCGTTTCTTCTACGGGCTCAAATACCGCAAGAAATTCCTCACCGGCTGGGCGGGCACGTACAGCTTGGGTTGTCCCAGCAAGCCTTGTCCCACGTAGTATTGGGCGGGCATCGGAACCACCGGCACCAGCGGCCGATAGGTGACCACCGGACCGATCGGAACGGGTGCCGTTGTCATCGGCGGAGGCGGCGGAAGAACCAGCGTGCCCGGGACGCTAGCACCATAGATCACCGTCGCCGGCCCAGTCGTTGCAGGCGGCGCAGTTCCCCACACCCCTTGGCCTTGTTCTCCACGGGCCGGCAGAGTGATTGCGATCAACAACAACAACGCCGTCAGTCTTGCCACCATCGTCATGTCTTGCGCCTCGCTAGCACTTGCTCGTGACATCGTATCGCGCGGCGACGGATTCACGATGATTCCGTCAACTGCCGCGAAGGCATTCTTGCATGGACGCGCGGCGAGACAAGCCCGCGATCCTATCCGCGCAAGGCCCAGACCAGCGCAGCGGCCGCGACAGCCAGACGATACCAGCCGAATACGGCCAGCGTGTGATGGCTGAGAAAGCGGATGAAGAAGCGGACGGACAGCCAAGCAAACAGGTACGAGACGACGAAGCCGGTGGCAAACCACGGCGCGTCGGCCGCGCTCAGGTAGGATCGGCTCTTGTACAGTTCGTACAAGGACGCCGCCATCAGGAGCGGCACGGCGGCAAAGAAAGAATACTCAGCTGCCGTCCTCCGATCGACGCCCACCATCATGCCGCCCAAAATCGTCGACGACGAACGCGACATGCCGGGCCACAGCGCCAAGCACTGGAACAGGCCGATCGCCAAGGCATCCTGCCACCGCAATGCGTCCAGTCCGGAACGCTGTACGCGCCGCGGGCGGCGCTCGACGATCAAGATCCACACCGCGCCGATGGCCAAGCCCGCCGCGACGGTCAGCGGCTGAAACAACTCCCTCTTGATCGTTCCTCCGGCAAGTAGGCCCACCAGGCCTCCCGGCAGCGAGGTTACCAGCAGCAAGCCCAACCCGCGGCAACCTGTAAATCCCGAATTGTCGCCAAGCTGCAGCAAGCCGCTGAAGCGGCGCGGATACGCGGTGATCACCGCCAGGATCGCCCCCAATTGGATGAAAATTTCAAACGTGTTCGCCCGCTCCTTGCCGACCATGCTCTCAAAACTCAACAAGTCCGCGGCCAGAATCAGGTGCCCGGTCGACGACACCGGGACGAATTCGGTCAAGCCCTCGACAACGCCTAACAAAGCCGCGACGAGGATCAGGGCTTGCTCGTTGAAAAAGCTCGGCATCTTATCCGTCCGTTGGCAATCGGAGGCGCCTTGAAAATACAGTCACGAATGAACAACAGCGACATTGCACAAGAAATCGCCACGGGCAACAAGGGGGCCCTGGGTTTTCCACACATCGGAATGCGGATTTCTCGTCACCCTGCTGCTTACGCCCCGGGCTTCCGGTAAAATGCGAAGCGAGGATTGGCGAATCACGATGACAAGCCTTGCGACCGCACGTTGGCTCGAGCGACCGGCGCTGGAGTTTCCGCAATCGGTGCTGGCAGGCGACGAGCGGATGGGGCCGGCGGTGTCCGGCCATGTGGACGAACAGCGGAGCACGCTCCACGGAAGCGGGAACGTACCCAGAACGGATCCGGTTCAACCAAACAACGGGAGAAGAATGCTGCCATGAAATACCTCTTCACCATCGCCGTTCTACTGCTGGCCTCGCCGGCCGCGCTTCCTGCCGCCGAAATCCCCAAGCCGGTGCACCAACCCAACATTGTAGTCATCTTTGCGGATGATCTCGGTTACGGAGACGTGCAATGCTACAATTCCGATCGCGGCAAGATTCCTACGCCGCATATCGATCGGCTCGCCGCCCAGGGGATGCGTTTCACAGACGCCCATTCGTCCTCGGGCGTATGCTCGCCGTCGCGTTACACGCTGCTCACGGGACGCTATCACTGGCGCACGCGGTTGCAAGCCGGCATCGTCGGCTTGTGGGGAGCGCCGCTGATCGCGCCGGATCGTTTGACGATCGGAGGACTGGCCAAGCAGCACGGATATCGCACCGCCTGTATCGGCAAATGGCACCTTGGTTGGGACTGGCCGATCCCGCCCGCGCGGGAATCTCTCTTCAAGGCGAAGCCCCAGGGTCAAGCGGCCGTCGCGGACGAGCAGCGCGCGGTGTGGAAGGAAACGTTTACTCGACGCATCGAAGGGGGCCCCCTCACGCGCGGCTTCGACAGCTACTTTGGCACAGACGTGCCCAACTGGCCGCCGTTCTGCTTCATCGAGAACGATCGGACCGTCGGTATTCCCTCGGAATTCCTGCCAGAGCAGCTCTTGAAGAACAACCAGGCCAGCAACCAAGGTCCCGCGCTCCGCGATTGGACGCTGGAGCCGATCCTGCCCGCGCTCGGCGAGCGGACGGCTGAGTTCCTCGCGCGTGAGGCCAAGACGACGGAGCCGTTCCTGCTGTACATGCCGCTTACCTCGCCGCACACGCCGTTGGCAGTGAACGCCGCCTGGAAAGGCAAGAGCGGCTTGAATCTCTATGCGGATTTCGTGATGGAGACAGACGCGATCGTGGGTGGCGTGCTCGACGCGTTGCAGGCCAGCGGCGCGGCGGACAACACGCTGGTCATCTTTACCAGCGACAACGGCTGCGCGCCCTACGTCGGCGCAGGGGAACTCGTGCAGCAAGGCCACTATCCCAGCGGCCCGCTGCGCGGCTACAAATCGGACGCTTGGGAGGGCGGACACCGCGTGCCCTTCATCGTGCGCTGGCCCGGCATCGTGCAGCCGGGCAGCGAGTGCGGCCAACTCGTCCAGCAGGCCGACCTGATGGCCACCTTTGCCGAAATCCTCGGCGCGCAGCTGTCCGACAACGCGGGCGAAGACAGCTTCAGCCTGCTGCCGTTGCTACGAGGCGAAGACAGCCCGGTGCGCGAGACGGCCGTCAACTGCTCGATGAGCGGCGTGCCCGCTTTGCGTCAGGGGCCGTGGAAACTGATCCTCGCGCCGGGCTCCGGCGGCTGGACCAAGGGCGGCGACGAAACGCAGCCTGTCCAGCTGTACGACCTGGCCGATGACCTCGGCGAAACGAAGAACCTGGCCGCGGATCAGCCCCAGCGCGTGGCGGACATGACATCGCTGTTGGAGAGGCTCATCGCCGACGGCCGCAGTACGCCCGGTGCGCCGCAGCAGAACGACGTCGAGGTCCGCCGCTATCCGCAGACCGCTTCCCCGGCAAAGAAAGCCGCAAAAGCACCGAAAAAGAAGTCTTGAAAACAAGACGCCGTCGGGCGATAAGGTCCGGCCGGTTCCCCGTTGACAATGGCACAAGTGAGCCGTAGGCGGCCGGACGCCAATACGCCGCCTCATCGTCCGCCCGCTTGCTCAACGGCCTCCGCGGCGGCGTCGATGTGTTCGGGGGTCGTAAACGGACCGGGGCTGAAGCGGATGGTGCCGCCGCCTTCGGCGGTGCCCAGCGCACGATGCATCAGGCCCGCACAGTGCAGCCCGGCGCGGACCTGAATCCCGCCGGCCGCATCCAGCAGCATCGCCAGCTCTTGCGGATCGTAACCCGCGAGCGAAATGCTCACGACGCCCGTGCGCCGGGCCGGATCTTGCGGGCCATAGATGGTCACGCCGGGAACCTCCGACAGCCGGGCGATCAGGCGCGCCGTCAGCGCTCGATCGTGGCGGGCGATGTCGTCGACGCCGCGCTGCTGGAGGTACGCAAGGCCGGCGCCCAAGCCCAAAATTCCCGGCACGTTTTGATTGCCGGACTCATAGCGGTCCGGCAATTCGCCCGGTTGCTGGGCGCTATCGCTCCGGCTGCCGGTGCCGCCTTGGCGAATCGGCAGCAACTGCTCCTCGACGCCCGGCCGGATGTACAACACGCCCGTGCCCAACGGTCCCAGCAGTCCCTTGTGTCCCGGCGCAGCCAACAAGTCGGCGTTCAATTCGTCGACGTCGATGGGGACATGGCCTGCGGATTGGGCGGCGTCGACCAAGAACCGCACGCCGTGATCTTGCGCCACACGTCCCGCGTCCGCCACCGGCTGCAGGGCGCCGGTGACGTTCGAGGCGTGAATCAGGGCGATCAGGCGCGTGTTGCTGCGGATCGCCCGGCGAATCTCGTCCGGATCGACGATTCCGGCCGCATCGCAGCCGACCAGCGTCATTTGAACACCACCGTGATCGTACAAGTACTGCAGCGGACGCAGCGTCGAATTGTGCTCGGCGACGGACGCGATCGCGTGATCACCCGGCCGCAGCAATCCGTGCAGAGCCAGATTCAGCGAATCCGTTCCGTTGCCGGTAAACACGATGCGCCGGGGATCGCCGGCATGCAGCAACTGGGCCACGCGGCGGCGGGCGTCATGCACCAGCCGTTCGACTTCGTTCGCCTCGCGATACGCACTGCGCCCGGCGGGAGCGCCCAGCTCGCGTTGGTAGCGGTCCACGACCGCATAGACCGCTTCCGGCTTGGGCCAACTGGTCGCCGCATTGTCCAGGTAAATACGTTGCATCGTTTCCTTCAAGCGGATCGCCTCAACGAGCACTGCCCAATCATACCCCGCTGGCCGGGTCGCGACAACTCGAGCGGCCAAGGCTGCGGAGGTGTGGCGTCTCGATTTGCCTACGGCGCCCCCGGTTGCCGTTCACCGCGCTGCCGATAGTACTTCCAGCCTGGAATAAAGAAGCACAGCGCAGTGACCGTGCCGAAGATGAGGTGCGAGTACCGGGGGAACGTGCCCATCACAAAGGCGGTAATAAACAGGGCTGCGGCTTGGACGTAAAAGGTGCCGGACAAGATCCCCGCCTTGACGAAAAACACCATTCCACTGATCAGTCCCAGGACGGGCGACAGCCTCAGCACGGGCAGGTCCAGCAGCAACTCGAGAAAGAACAGCAGTCCGATGGCGACCATGCTGGCCGCCCAGACATGCGCGACCTGCCGCTCGACGAACGTCACCGGGCCGACGCGGCGGCGCAACGCCCAGAACACGGAGGCCCACGTGCCCAGTCCGGCGGTCCATAACAAGATGTAGTACCAGCGGTCATTCAGACCGGCCAGATGCAGCAGGTCGGTCGCCGCGCAGGCGATGAACACGACCAGGCTGTGCCACATCCACAGCAAGCCCCAGTTCTCCAGCACGGCGGCATGATGCGTTTCGCGGAACAGCCGCGACAGCACTTGGGCGAACCGTCCGCTGCGGGCTGCGATCGGCTCGTCGTGCAGGTACGCCTCCAAATCGTCGGCCAGGGCATCGGCGCCGGCGTACCGCAGATCGGCCGGCTTCTGCAAGCAGCGCAAGGCGATCATCTCCAGGTCCCGATCCGCTTTCGGGTTGATCACCCGCGGCGGAACCGGGTCCTGTTCCAGGACCAGCAACACCGTATCGACCGGCGAGGCGGCCTGAAACGGCGGCCGGCCGGTCAGTGTGTGGTACAGGACGGCGCCCAGGCTGTACACGTCGCTGGCCGGACCGACTTCGCCCCGGGCCCCGGCCGCTTGCTCCGGCGCCATATACGACGGCGTGCCCAGAATGGCTCCCGACTTGGTCAAACTGACGGGATCCGTAATCCGCTTGGCCAAGCCAAAGTCGGTGACGTGCGGCTCGCCGCCGGCATCGATCAGGATGTTGGACGGCTTCAAATCGCGGTGCAGGACGCCTTTCTGATGGGCAAAGTGAATCGCCCGACTGACCGCCGCCAGGATGGAAGCCGCTTCGTGGGCGGGCAGCGGGTGCTCGGCCAGCAACTGCGACAACGTCCGGCCGGCGATGTATTTCATACTGAAAAACGGCCGACCCTCGGCCTCGCCCACCTCGTACACCGGAACAATGTTCGGATGATCCAGCCGCGCGGCGGCCTCGGCCTCGGCGCGAAACCGTTCGCGATCCGCCGCCGAGGCCAGTCGGCCGCGAAGCATCATCTTGACGGCCACCTCGCGGTCCAAACCCAACTGGCGAGCGCGGTACACGACGCCCATTCCGCCGCGGCCGAGTTCCGCGAGCAATTCGTAGCCGCCCAGGCGAGTCGGCAGCTCCAGCGCGCCGCTGGGTGTCTCCTGAACGGGCTCGAAGGCCTCGCTGCGGGAGTGACTGCCGACCGCGTCGGCGACCATCACGGCGCCCCACAGCTGACGCAGCTCGTGCGCCAAATCCGGGTGCTGGCCGCAGATCGCTTCCAGATCGACCGCTTGACCTCGCTGGACCGCGTCGGTCAATTCCGCCAGCAACAAAGCCAGCCGCTCGTCGCGATCGGTCTCGGAAGCGAGATCCGAGTGGGGGCACGGGATGTGGAGGTCGGAATTCACGGGGTTCAAACGCCGTGCGAGGGCGGTTCGTAAAGCAAGGATCGCAGGCGCCGGATGGCTCGCAGGTACCGCATACTGGCCGCGGCTTCGGTCAGCTCCAGGGCTTCCGCAACCTCTTGGTTGGACAGTTGTTCGTAGTGCCGCATCATGATGATCTCGCAGTCCTGTTCGCCCAAGTCGGCCAGGGAATGCTCCACGCGGTGTGCCAGTTCGCGCTGCGTGGCCGCGGCGGCGGGCGTCAGCTGGGGATCGCACAGCTGGGCCGCCAGTTCGATGCTGGACCGCTCTTCGCCCAGGGCGATCCCCGCATGTTCCCGGTCCACGCTGCGTTTGGCCGAGGCGCGATGCCGCCGGTGCGCGTCGATGATGCGATCCTTGGCGATCTGCCGCAGCCACAGGTGGAACGACATCGTCGGATTTTCCAGGTAATCGCGCAGCCGGCGATTCGCCTCGACCATCACGTCTTGCACCACATCGCTGACCCCGACGCGGGCCTGAATCCGCTGGTCCAGCCGCATGCGGACCATCCGTTGGACGGAGCGGGCATGGCGGTCCAGCAACTGGTTTACGGCGCTGGGGTCGCCTTGTTTGGCGCCGACCAGCAATTCTTGGGTTTTATCGGTTTGAGGCCACATACAACGCTTCCGGGACTGTAAACCATTATCGTTTCATCGGTTACCGATCCGCAAGCCCTGATTGGCTACTGAAAGTCGCTTGGGTTTATGGTAAGAATAGTTCCCGCGGCGGGAAAACCGCCGGCCTATCTGATTCGTCGTTCTTTATGAGAAGAGGTGCTGCGTGGTCGAGGCAGCAGGCAAATCGCATCCCGCCGAGCGTTCGTGCGCCCACGAAACGCTGCAGGAGGTCTTTGCCCGTTGCCAAAACGAACTGCTGGGCCTGCTGGTTCACATGGTCGGCAATCCCGAAGACGCCCGCGATGCGTACCAGGATACATTTCTCAAGTGTTGGCGGAGCCGGGATCAAGTCCCGTCCGTGCGGAACCTAAAAGCCTGGATTTTCCGAATCGCGCTCAACACCGCCCGCGACATGCGTCAGACCGCTTGGCGACGGCACCGACGCGACTTGCCGGATGAGGGGTTCGATGTCGCCGGTCATTCCGACAACCCGGAGGAGGCCGTGGAAACCGCGGAGCAAATGGCGCTGATCCGCACGGCGGTCAGCCAACTGAGAACCGAAGAAAAGGAGGTGTTCCTGCTGCGGCAGAATGCCGAGCTGACATACGAGGAAATCGCCGAAACGTTGGGGATCCCGTCGGGAACCGTCAAGACGCGAATGCGGCTGGCCCTAGCCAGGCTCCGGATCTCGTTGAGCGAGCCTTGCTCGTAATGCCGGTTTCGGCGAATTAGGAGACATTTTCAACCGGCGGCGGCTCGCAATTTGCGCCACCGAACGCCGAACGAGGACGTGGGAGTTATGGATCGTCGAGACGAACTCGAACAACAAATCTGGGAATTCGTCTACGACTTGTTGCCGCAAGACGAGGCGGAGGCGCTGCGCCAGCGGATCGCGGCCGAACCCGACGTGGCTCGCCTGCACGCCGACGTTCGGCGCAAAGCCGCGATCCTGGCCCAGGCCGCGCGGCTGGAACTGCCGCCGATTGCCCTCGCGCCCCCGGACGCAAGCGTCGGCTCGCCGGCTGATCCCACCCGCCACTGGGCCAACTGGGTCGTAGCTCTCGCCGCTTCATTGCTGTTGTGCTACCTGGGTTTCGCCGGCTTTCGTACCCGCACGCTCGAACGCTCCCTGGCCGGAGGACCACTCGAAACGTCCTGGGCCGACCAGCCGCTACGAACCGTCGTATTCGGGCCGACGGACTTGCAGCCCGCCGTGGCGAATTACTTCGCCGTCCAGACGCAAACCGCCGGCGGCGTCCCGCGCGCGGCGGCCGTCGATTATCGCGTCCTCGGCGACGACGGCACGCTGTTGACCAACGGACAGGTTCAATCCGACGCCAGCGGGTTCGCCCAGTTCAACTTCCGCACATCCTCGCCGGCGGAAAATCTCGATTCGCCGCGTTTCGAGAACCTGCACCTGGAACTGGAATCCCAGACGGCCTTGCCGGCGGTCACCGTGCGCCGCACGCTTCCCGTGGCCGCCCGCGAACTGACCACCTACGTGAGCGCCGATAAAACGATCTATCGCCCTGGAGAAACCTTGCGTTGCCGTTCCGTGACGTTGGATCGCACCGAATTGCGGGTGGTCCGTGAAGTACTCGTGGAGTTCCTGGTTCTGGACGCTGCCGGACAGGAATCGAAGGGGACACGCCGCGAAGTCCTTTCCCAGCATGGCGTGGCATTCGCCGAATTTGAACTGCCTCGGTTCCAGCCGGCGGGCAAGCACACGCTGGTCGCCCGCAGCCCCGCCGGCGCCTTTCCGGAGGCTCGCCGCGAATTCGAAGTCCGCCCGTACGCCGCTCCCACGCTCCGGCAGAGATTGGATTTCGCTCGCGACAGCTACGGCGCTGGGGAGGAAGTTGAAGCGGAATTGAACGTCGAAACCGCCGCCGGCGGCGCGGCTCGAGGCGTGCCTTTGGCCGTGATCGGCGAAGCCGGCGGCCGGACGTTCTTCAACCTGCACACCACGACCGACGATCGAGGAGCGTACCGCATCCGGTTCCGCCTGCCGGAGGAGATCGCGACGGACAGTCCGGTCCTGAGCGTGACCGCCGGCAACGAGCCCAAGAATCGGATCTCCGAAGCCATTCCCGTCCACCGGGATGAAGTCCACGTCGAGTACTTTCCAGAGTCCGGCGAGCTGGTCGAGGGGATGCCCAACCGCGTGTACTTCTTTGCCCACGACACGCGCGACAAGCCGATCCATATTCAGGGGCGATTGATCGACGGCCAAGACCGCGAACTGGCGACGGTGGAAACGATCCATGACGGACGCGGCATGTTCGTGTTCCGGCCGGTCCGCGGGGAAACCTATCGGCTGGAAATCGATCCCGCGTCCGGCTCGGCAGGCAGATTCAAGTTGCCGCCGACCAGCGACCAACAGTTCTTGTTGCTCGACGCCGCACCCGGAGTATTCGCCGCCGAGGCGCCGCTGAAAGTTCGTCTGCGAACCAGCGCGAGCCGGCCCGTCGCCGTTTCGGCGGTGTGTCGAGGCGTTGTGGTTGGACAGGAACTGGTGTCTCCAGAGGTCTTTCAACAAGAAAGCGAGTCCGGCGGCCCGGAGATTCTCTTGTCCCTGGCCGATTCCGCCGAGGGCGTGATCCGGCTGACCGCGTATGACTACAGCGTCGATCCGCCGGCGCCGGTTGCCGAGCGTTTGGTTTTCCGTCGTCCCGGGCGCAAGCTCTCGATTCGGCCGGACCAAGACATCGGCCGGCACCACCCTGGCGAATCCGTCCAGTGGGTGTTCTCGGTACAAGACGAGCGCGGGCGGCCGCTGCACGCCGTCTTGGGGGCGGCGGTGGTGGACGAAGCGGCGTTGAGTCTGGCTCGCGATCGGTCCGCGTCGCTAACGACACACTTCTGGCTGACCGGCCAGATTGACGATGTTCGCGGACTCGAAGATGCAAACGTCTACTTGGCCGAAGGCTCGCAGGCGGAGCAGGCCCTGGATCTCTTGCTTGGAACGCAGGGCTGGCGGCGATTTGTCGGCTTGTCCGCCGGCCAACTCGCCCAACTCTCGCTCGCCGAGCAGACGGCGCAACCGTATTTCACAGATTCGAATTTTGGTCGCGTGGTGCTGGCCGACGAACCGGCCGCACCCGCCGTGCTGGTGGACAACGCAACCGAAGCGGCAGAGGCCGTGCGGAGCGGGTTGGCTTCCCTGCAATCCGCTTATGCACTGACCGTCCAGCGGGTCGGCCGCGTGTTGGTCGTCGCCAGCTTGATTCTGGCCGCGATGCTGGGGCTGCTGGCCGTGACACGGCGGATGCCTGCGACGGCCGTGTGGCTACCCGCGTTGGGCACCTCGGCCCTGTGCTTGCTGTTGGGCGGCGCCTGGCTGGCCACGGCCGGCAAGCTGCCGCAGGAGTACGCCAAGGTCTCAGCGGTCCACGCCGCTGCGGAAGTCCAACTGGCCCAGGTCGACGAAAGTGCGTCCCGCACGGGAGCGGCGGCTCCCGTCGCTGCGCCGGAATCGGCCAAAGCTGACACGGCGGCAAGCGAGCGTTGGGACGGGATAGAAAAACAGCTTGGCAAAAACAGCAGTCTGGCTCGCGAAGGACCGGCGAAGGCCGAGTCGGAACGGGCCGCGGATTCCGCAGGCATGCCCGCCGACAAGTTCGCACGACCACAGGCGGCCCAAGAAATGGAAAAACGGAAGGACGTCGATCACGAAAGTGACGACGTTCAAGACCCGCAGAGGCAGGCGGAGCCCACCGGATTGATGTTGCAGCAAAGGAAAATGCATGAACAGGCCGAGCCGCTCGACGAGCTTTCGCGGGACGCGCCGGCGCCGGCCGAGTCGAGCGACTTGTTATCGGATGCAGCCAAGCCTGTCGCTCCCGATGCGCGTCGTAGCCGGGGAGTGGCGCCGGAGCGAGCGGCCGGTGCCGCCAGCGATTCCGGCAAAGCGTCGCGCCGCCTAGCGAGCTCGACGCCGGCCGCACCGCCGCCCGGGCAGGCAGCCGGGCAGCCCGCGTCGGCAGCGGCTTCGGCGCCAGCCGCCAACGCGAAGCGAGAACAGCGCGAAGCGGTTTTGAAAGATGCAGTGGAAACCAAAGCGAACGAGGCAGTACAGGGCGGCCTGCGCAAGAAAGCCGAGCAGGCTCCTGCCGCGATGCCGAGCCCGGCGGGGCAAGTTCCTTCGGACGCCGCTACGCTTGGCGCCCGGGGAGGTGGAATGGGAGGAAATCGTGCCATGTTCGGGGCCGGAGCTCCGAGGCCGGCGGCGCGCGACAACGACCTGGACCGGAAATCACCTGCGGCGGACGCGGAAGAAAGTCTGTCATCCGCGCCAGAATCGGATATGTCGTCGGCACGTCCGTTAGCGCCAGCAAAGAGCGTCGCGGCCGGCGACGCGCTGGCGCAGAGAGCCGACCGTTCCAAGATGCCGGCCCCACAGCAAATGTTCCGTCAATATGCCGCACCAAACCGATTCGCCGCCCGCGCCGACGACCGCGGCGCGCCCCTGGAGACCGTCTGCTGGGAACCGCTCCTGCTGACCGACGCCCAAGGCCGAGCGACACTTCAATTCCGCCTGTCGGACGCAGCCACGACCTATCGCGTTCTGGTCGACGGCCACGCCCAAGGCCGGATCGGCACACATCTCGGCCGCATCGTGGTTCAGCCAGAACCTGCAGGTGAGCCGCAATAACCGGCCAGCGTATCGTTCATTCTTTTTCGCCAACTTCTGCCACGTAGCGCGCCGTGACCTCATGCTGGACGGGCCATGTGGCCCGATGTTCGTCCTGGTACAAGCCGATCTCGCCGAACGGTATCGGGCGGAAACCAAAACGGCTGTACACGGGCGAGGCATCCGAGAGGGCAAAGTTGCGGCGTGCGGCGTCGGCGAAACCGACGTCCCCTGAGAACGCGTGATTGTCCATCCGTTCGTTCACGCCCCGGTCGCGGGCGGTGAATTCGCCGCAGTCCACCGCGACGTTCCGCCACAGGAAATTGCGGTCCGCATTTTCCGCCATGCGAGCCAAGTCGGGATACCGCTCGCTGTGCGGCGGCTGCGTGATATCCACGCCGCCTTGCGTAATGACGGACCGGACCCGATCGTCGACCAGCCGGTCCAGCCAGCGTTTCTCGCCCCAAGCCGAAAAGCTGATGGCGTATTTGCAGTCGACGAACAAGTTATTGTCCACGATGTTGTCTTTGCCTCCGTGGATCTGAACCCCGCCGAACTTGCCGCCCGCGCAGCGGTAGAACACGTTGCCGTAGATCAGCACGTCGCTGATGAAATCGTCCAGCCGGATGCCGGCCTGGCCGGCAACGTTGTGGCCGCTGCCGATGTGGTGCCAAAAGTTGTTCCGCAGCACCAGGCCGCGATAGGCCGGGTTCCCGTAGATATCGATCCCCGCCTGGTCGTCGAACTCGTACACCACGCTGTGAACCTCGTTGAATTCGATCGTGTGCTCGTAGCCTTCGACGCGCATCCCGTGGTGCGGTGAATCGTGAAACAGGTTGTACGCGATCCGCTGTCCGACGCCGTCCACGTGGACCGCCGGAGCATAGACGCGGTCGACGCGGCTGAAATCGGCGACGTGACAGTTTTCCACGAAATGCTTGCCGGGCGTCAACGTCTTGCGGTCGCCCCCCGCGACGCGCACGCCGCCGGCTCCGACCGAGTGCAGGTCGCAGCCGAGCACGCCGTGCCCGACACCGCCGCGGATGACGACGCCGTTGCCGCCCAGTTGGCGAAACGTACAGCCGGCCAGCAACACTCGCTCGCCGTCGGTGATCACCGCGCCTTCGGTGCGTCCCACCTCGAACGTCAGTCCCCGAAGCGTGACGTAGGCGACGTCTTGCATGCTCACGAACGGAACCGCCAACAGCGGGAAATCGACGCGTGCTTTGTCCAGATCCGTCGGCGGCAGTACGTACAAGATGCCCGAGGTGCGGTCCAAGTACCATTCGCCGGGCTGATCCAACTCTTCCAACACATTCAAGAAGTGGAACGGATTGCCTTGGCGGAACCCGTAGTGAGCCCCCTGGGCCGTGGCGACCCGGCGGGCCTGCGGATCGAGGCGGCCGACTTTCAAATAGTTGCCCGCCCACAGGTGCTCCCAGGCGCCGAACATCCAGATGTCGTCCGTGCGCGTCCAAGACTTCGGCCGGTCGCCCTCGTATTCAAATTCGCCTGGCGTTCCACGCGTTGCTTCTTTGGCCTGGCCCTGATGGACCTTGCCGATGGCCAAGGAACCCGTATCCGGCCAGCGGGCCAGCGGCAACGCTTGGCCATCCACGTAGACGTCCACCCAGGGGCTGGTGGGATACGCGGAACGGCCGTACCCGCGCAGCGTGACCGCGCCAAAGTCGCTGATCCCAAGCATCTTCAAATCGACCTGGACGATCCGACCACGCACCTCCAAAGCAAAACGGTCGCGCACCGCCAGATCAGTCACCGGCTGGAATCCGGCCAGCGGCACGCCGCCGGAAAAGACAGGCGTTTCGCCGGGTGCGGCTCGATACACGATCGGAGCCTCCGCTGTGCCCGCATCCGCGGCGGTCAATTCCCAGGTCCTGTCCCAACGATACATCCCGCCCCGGACCAAAACGCCGACTCCGCCCGGCCCGACGCTTTGCCGAGCCTTCAACTCGCGGATCGCATCCCGGGCACGTGCCAGACTTGCGAACGGCCGGTCGGCGGTCCCCGCCGCGTCATCGCGGCCGTCCGGCGCGACGTAGAACGTCACGGCAGGCTGCGGCATGGCGGGGATGCGCTCTCGCCCGACCGCCGGATCGCGGGCCGGTAGTCCCTGCTGCAGCCGCCGCACTTCGGTTAACAATTCGGCGGCCTCCTGGCGAAAATGCCGCGGCAATTCGGCTCGCTCTTGAACCTTGGCATACACGGCGACCGCCGTCGCGTAGTCTTTTTCGCGGCGATACGTCTCGGCGAAGCACAACGCCGCTTGGCCGCGAAACTCGGGCGGTGCCGCGGCGTCGCCGGCGATCTGCGTGTACGCCGATCGAGCTTGCGGGTAGTCTTGTGCGCTGCGGTGCGAGTGGGCGATCTGCAGCCGCAAATCCCACCGCTCGCGGTCCGCCACGCCGGGCGCGTTCACACAGATTTCCAACTGTGCTCGAGCTGCAGCCGGATCATCCTCGCGCAGCAGGCACTCGGCCAAGCACCGCCGCAGGCGAAACATCTCTTGCGGACTAAACCCCGGCATGCTCAGCAGGTGTTGGTACACGCTCTTGGGCACCTGCGGCTCAGGCAGTCCCTGCGCGTCCGGCAGGCACATCCGAGCCGCGATTTCGCGCAACGGCTGCGGCGTCTGTCGATCCTCGAACACGGCCGCATACTGGGCGATCGCTGCGGGTAATTGATTCCGGCCGCGATGCGCGCGGGCCAAGGCCATGCGAGCGGCCGCGCGGTATGCCGGTTCCACGCCGGGCGATTCCAGCATCGGAGCGAATGCCCGCTCGGCCGCGGCCCAATCCGCCGCGGCTAGCGCTGCGGTGCCCGCCGTCAATGCCTGCTGGACCGCCGCCGGAAGTTGGGGCCGCTGAAAGGCGTGCTGCCATATTTCAGCGGGCGGCAAGGCAACGCGATAAACGGCGATCTCTTCCACGTCCATCCGCAACGATCCGATCCCGGCGCCGGCAAAGCCGATCTTCAGCGGAGCCGTGGTGGGCGAGTACGGCCCTGCGTACTCGGTCGCTTGCAGCAGGATTCCATTTAAGTACAACCGCATTTCTCGGCCGTCCCAAGTCGCGGCCAAATGGTGCCAAACGCCGTCAGGAACCGGGTCCGGAGCCGTGATGCCGAAAGCGCTGGCCGGCTTGGGCCGGCCCATTTCGAAACGCAGCCGCCGATCCGGATAGCTGGTCCAAACGCGCATTCCACTCCAGTACCCGTCGCCCTGGGCGAAGATCATGCCATTGGTATTCCCGTTGCCCAGCTCCGCCCCTTGGCCCAGCTTGCGGAAGCGGATTTCGATCGTGAAGCCCGCGTCCGTCACCTCCAGCGGTTTGGTCTGCAAAGGCTCGCGATCGAGTTGCACCGCGCGGCGATGCGGCTCACCGCCGGCGACAATGTTCAGCGGCTGCTTGCCCGCCAAGGTCAACGCCTCCCCTGCTCCGCCTTGACTTGGCACGACGGGATTGGTTGGATCGATTTCGTCGAACGTGTAATAACCCGCCAGTTGCGGATGTTGCCGCACCGCATTCCGGTACGTGGCATCCGGTTCCGCAGCCGACAGACCGGACCAGACCGGCAACGCGATCGCCGCCAGGGGGACCAAGAACTTCCACCGCTGGAGAAATGGGATTGGTACGAATTGCATCTTGTGGTTCCTTTCGCCTGCGCGCTAGCGGCTGTCATCCCGCCGATCACACTTCTTCACGGTCCGCCCCAGCCGGCGTCTGAGACGCAGCTGCCTCATTATCCATCGCCTGCAATTTGTAGATCAAGGCCCGGCGGCTGATGCCCAGCTTCTTGGCGGCGTGCGTGCGATTGCCGCCGCACTCTTCGAGCGTCGCCACGATGGTCGCTCGTTCGACTTGGGACAACCGTCCGCGCGTCGCATTCGCCTCGTGGCCCGCACCCGCCAGCACGGCCAGCTTGGGCGGCAGGTGCTCGGGCAGAATCACGTCTCCGCGGCACAGCAGACAGGCCCGTTGGATCGCGTTGCGCAGCTCGCGGACGTTGCCGGGCCACGGGTACGCCAGCAGACAGTTCATGGCTTGGGGCGACATCCGCACCGGTCCGCCCGCAAACTCGCCGGCGCATCGGCGGGCCAACGGCAGAATGTCCTCGCGGCGCTCGCGCAGGGGTGCGATCGCCAACTCGACGACGTTGATCCGATAGTACAAGTCGTCGCGGAACCGGCCCGCGGCGACTTCCTGTTCCAGGTTCCGGTTGGTCGCCGCAATCAGCCGCGCGTCGACCTCGATCGGCCGGTCGCTGCCCACGGGGGTGATCTGACCGCATTCCAGGGCCCGCAACAATTTGGGCTGCAGGTGCAAAGGCAGTTCGGCGATTTCGTCCAGGAACAACGAGCCGCGATGAGCGGCGCGGAAAAAGCCTTGCCGCGTCTCCGAGGCGCCGGTAAACGCACCCTTGGTATGGCCGAACAATTCGCTTTCGATCAGCGACTCCGGCAGGCTCGCACAGTTGGCGGCGATCATCGGGCCCGCGTGCTGCGGGCTCCAAGCATGGATCAGCCGCGCGATGACGTCTTTGCCCGTCCCGCTCTCGCCGGTGATCAGCACGGGAGCCTTGGACGGAGCAATCACCGTCAGCGTCGCCAACAGACGCCGCATGGCCGGGCTTTCGCCGACGAAATCGGCGGGCAGCGGCGGCATGGGCTCTTCGCCGTCCTGTGGGGCCGCGGTCGCCGTTCCCAGGGCGTCGGCCATCGCGACACGCAGTTCGTCCAGATCCACCGGCTTGGCCAGATAGTCGACCGCGCCCCCCTTCATCGCCGCCACCGCCTGGCGCAAGTCGGCGAACGCCGTAATCAGCAACACCGGCAAGTCCGGGCTGGACTCGCGAATCCGGTTCAACGTCTCGATGCCGCTGAGGCCGGGCAACCGGACATCCAACAACACAAGGTCCGGCGATTCGCCCCCGATTCCCGCCAGCGCTTCTTCGCCTGAGGCCGCTTCGCAGACGCGATATCCCAATCGCACAGCGAAGCCGCCGAGCAACTCGCGCTGCGAGGCTTCGTCGTCGACGACCAGGATCGTATGGCGGCGTTCAGACATGGATCGCTTGCAGTGAAAAAATGGACCCTCCGCCGGGCCGCGGCCGGTACGTAGCCTCCCAGCCGTGCGCGGCGGCGATGCGGCGGACGATAGCCAATCCCAGCCCCGTGCCGGTGGTCCGGGTTGTGAAATACGGCGTAAACAACGATGGGACGGATTCGGCAGGCACGCCGGGGCCGCGGTCCGCGACGTCCAAACGGCAACCACCGCACGAGTCGCCGACGACGCCGATTGTAATCGCCTTGCCATCCGGCGAAAACGCCACCGCATTCTGGATCAGATTGAACAAAGCTTGTCGCAATAACTCGCGATCGGCTTCGATTCGCGCAAGGCCGGGGTCCACGTCTAATTCCAGACGCAGTCGCCGTGCCTCCAAGTCGGGCTGCAGGATCACCGCCAACTCGCCGACCAGTTGCTGCGGATCGATGGACGAGACGACCGGTTCGCAAGGCCGGGCAAACGCCAGGAACTGGTTGATCCGCGCCGTCACCCGGTCGCACTCCTCCAGCACCGCGTGCGCGTGCCGTTGGCGGTCGGCAGGACACGACTCGTCCTGCAGCAACCGCTGAGTCCAGCCGCGAATCAGGCCCAGCGGATTGCGCGTCTCGTGGGCCAGGCCCGCCGCCGCTTGACTCAGTTCCCGCCAGTGCCGGGCTTCGGCTTCCAGCAATCGCGACCGCCCTTGAGCTTCCAGCACCCGAATGCTGGCTCGCCACACCAAGGCCAGGCACAGACAGACCAAAGCTCCCGCGCCGGTCACGAAGGCGTGCGACCATGCCGAGCGGCGATTCATCTGGTCCGCCCGCGTAAGATCCAACAGCAACGCGGCCAGGAACCGTCCGCCGGCGGCAAACACGCTGCCTTCTTCCGCCGCTTCCGCCCGCCAGCGGACGCCGACGCCCCGCCCGCCGCCGCCTCCGTGACTGACGCCGCGACCGCCGCCGCCCAGCGCCGGTCCTGTTTCCGGCGGCTGCAGATCAAACGCTTCGACCAGCTGAAACCCCGCCGGCGTCCAACGGTCGCCGGGCCCCAATCCGCCCTGCAGATCCAGCCGTTCGACCTGTCCCGCGCCCAGCCCCGGCTGGTCCGGACCAGCGCCAATCGACACCGCGATGACATCCTGTGATTGGACGAGTTCCTCCAACATGCCTCGTAGTTGCAGTTCCAGAAACCGCCCCAGCCGGCGATGCGATTGGACGCCGCCGACCAGGGCCGCCATCACCGAATGCGCTTGCTGATGCAGGGTCTCTTCGATCAGTTCCCGTTCGCGCAGATAGCTGCGGTACTGCCAGGCGCTGAACGCGCCCCAGACGAACAACAGCACGGTGTAAACGGCAGCCGATTGCCAACGCATCAGGAATTCGCCGACCGGAGGGAATAAGTGGCGTAAGCTTCCAGCTTGCGATGGACAATCTAACGCAAGCTTCCAGCTTGTGATGACACAATCTACGCAAGCTAGAAGCTTACGCCACGGTGAAATCGGACAGTTATTTCTCGAACGGTGTGTTAAACGAACGTTCCATCCTCAATCGCGCGCGGGATGCCGGACGGTTCGACTTCGCCCGCGTCCCCTTCGCCCGGTTTGGCCACATATAACACGGCCCCGAAAATCAATTCCGCCAGCAGACCCACCAGCCGCGATACGACCGCACAGACCGCAGCAGCTCCCACGCCAAACGGCCAGGACAGCAGCGTCATCACGACGTACTCACGGACTACGATGCCGCCGGGTACCATCGAGAGAAAACCGGCGACCAGCGCCAAGGCGACACAGCTCGTGACTCGAGGTAAATGATGCAGTTCGACCGGCACCGCCGTGATGGTGGGCAGCGCGCGCAAAGTCAGCCACAGACTCAACCCCATCAGCCCCCAGCCAACAAGATTGACCAGCCAGCCGAACAACATCAATCGCCAGTCGTCCACATGATCGTGCTGATCTTGATGGGCGTCCTGTAC
>Ga0366819_10010_pt1 | contig 93051 bp, 73 predicted proteins | sample TotcelFGM3001N15_FD_207091 | JGI IMG/M metagenome (GOLD analysis project Ga0366819, IMG submission 207091) | Enriched cells from coal bed in the Powder River Basin, Montana, United States - Total cells FGM rep3 HSBNCT.FGM.300.1.N15 ... | reverse complement strand
CCGTTCAACACCTTCCCGACGTCCGGCGCCACCGAATTCGGCAGTCAGGCGGTCTTGGAGGCTTTGAACGCCGTCAATCCGGCGACGACGTTCTCTTATCGCGTGGGGGCCGATATCGTGACGATCATGGTCACGGACGAGGACGATGACAGCCCGGCGGCGGAATTCGGGACGGCCCTGACCGCTTTGCAGGCATCCCAGGCGTCATTTTTCGGCATCACACTGGATCCGAATTCCCCCTTTGCCGGGAACACGGCCCAGACGTACGGCGAATTCGCCAGGCAATCCGGCGGAGCGCTGTTCAACGTCAACGCTTTCCGGCAGAGTCCGAGCACGTTTTTCAACGGATTCTCGCAAGCCATCGTGGGAACGCTCAGCGGCGGGCTGGGCGTGGGAATCACGGTCGAGAACAACGCCAGTCCGACCCTGTTGAACAACATCATCGCGGGCCTGGCGACGGGGGTCAACGTGGACCTCAGTTCGCAACAGGCGGGGACCGTGATCGGCGGCACGCTGTACCAGGGCAATCAGGCAAACCTGAATGCCGCGTTTTTGAACGAGGATTTCCGGATCGAACTGACCACGGCGGATCCGCTGTTCCGCGACGTGGCCAACCGCAATTTCTACCTGGCGCCGCTGTCCCCGGCCATCGACAGCTCCGTGGGCTCGTTGCTGGATCGCTTCGACATTCAGCAGGTGAAGAGCTTCTTGGGGATTTCCGCGTCTCCGATTCTGGCGCCGGAGACGGATCTGACCGGGCAACTGCGCGTGGACGACCCCAGCGTCGAGACGCCTGCCGGATTCGGCGAATTCGTGTTCGTGGATCGCGGCGGCCTGGACCGCTCCGACTTCATCGGCCCGACGGTCGTTGCGATCAGTCCCCGCGACAATGACGCGGACGGCCAGGATCGGCATCCCGCTCCCACGATCCTGGAATTCGACAGCACGGTCGCCCAGTCCAGCTTCCGTATCCGGTTGGTGGACGGCGTGCCCCCCGCGGATCCGAATCTCGGTTCGGGGGTCGAGGACTTCACGGTCGTATCCAGCAACGTCATTCTCAAGCGGGATGGAGTGCCGCTGGTGGACGGAATCGATTACTCGTTCAGCTACAACAGCACCAGCGACACGGTCGTGCTCACGCCGTTGTCCGGGATTTGGCAGCCGAACCGGATCTATACCGTTGAGATTAACAATACGGACCACTTCCGGGTCGTGGCCAAGTCGGGGACGGACCTGAACGACGGCGATGCGTTCGTGGTGCTGGACCGCACCGGCCGTCGCGAGAAGTTCGAGATCGACCTCGGCTATACGCTGAGCGTGCCGCAGACGCTGACGCTGGTCGTGCCCGCGGCCGGCGGCTCGCTGGGCGGCATCGCCGACGGGGCGTCGTTTACCGTGCGGCGAACCGTTCCCGGCATGCCGGTCAAGACGGCGGTGTTCGAGTTCGACAGCAACAACGTCTGGACGGACAACAACCTGGACGGGATTCCGGACAATTTCCTGGTTCGGTTCAATGTGGCCAGCACGCCGGAACAGATCGCCGCAGCCATGGTCGAGCAGCTGATTTTCGCCGACCTGGGGCTGAGCCCGCGTCATATCGGCGAAGGCGTAGTCCACCTGGGCGCCACCGATATTCATCGTGTCGACAAGAATCGGGCGCCGACCCTGCAGCTGCTGCCCGCCTCGGCTCAGCAATCGGGCCAAGCTGTCGGTTTGATGGACGGCGGCAGTTTCTTTGTGGACGACGGCACGAAAATTGTGACCTTCGAGTTCGACAACAATGGCCAGCGGATCGACTCCAACGGCGACGGGCTGCCGGATAACCCCGACGCGACGCTGATTCCCTTCAAGGCGTCGGACACCAGCGCCGAGATCGCCGCACGCATTGGCGCGGCAATCGAACTGGCCAAGCTCGGACTGGATGCGGTCCCGATCGGTGATGGGCGAGTTCATTTGGGGGGCGTGCCCTACGTGCATATTGTCGACGTGTCACGCAGCAATCTGGGCTTGACCGGTCAGCCCGGCGTGAGTCCGGCGTTTGGGGTCAGGATCCCGTCGCGGGCCGGCGCCCCGCGGATGTTCGACGACGGCAGCGGAACGCCCTACCTCAAGGACGGGGACAAGTTCACGATCAGCGACGGAACGCGGACGATCACGTTTGAATTAGACGATCTCGACGCGCCTGTCGGCGGCGGCCTGACCACGGCGCCGAACATTGTGGTCGCGTATCACAGTTCGCGCTACGGACTGCGGATTCCCACCAACGACAACGGGACACCGCGCGTGGTCAACGACGGCAGCGGGCGCCCGTTCCTGTTCGACGGCCAGACGTTCACGATCACCGATGGCACGCGAACGGTGACTTTCGAGTTAGACGACTTGTCTCGCAGTCCCGGTGTCACCGGGGCGAACGTCGCGGTCCGATTCCGCAGCGACACCGGCACCACGAACGACATTGCCGAGGCGATCGTCGCGGCCATCCGTTCGACCGCCTTGGTTCGGTTGAATCCTCAGAACCAAGGTCGGGGCATCGTGCTGCTGGGCGAACCGCTGGACGGCACGTCGCAGCACAGTGCAAACATCAACGGAAGCGGGCTCCGCACGGTGGGCCAGGCGGGCGTCGAGTCGGCGACGCTGGACAACTTGGCCAACGTGATCGTAGCCGCGATCCAGAACGCGCCGCTGTCCGGTTTGCGGCCCGTCAATGCCGGGTTGGGAGTCGTGCTGCTGGGCGAGCCGGCGGACGGCACCTCGCGGCACACGCTGGACGTTTCCCAGTCGGGACTTGCCAGACTCGGAGCCGCGGGCACGCCGGCGGCGATCCCGGTGCCGGTCCGGCTGTACACGGAAGACTTTACGCGGCCGCCGGACGAGCAGCTGGTGCCGTTTGACGGCACGCAAGTGGCGGTGGCGGTCATCGCCGCGATCAATGGCAGCGCACTCGACGTCACGGCGCAGCCGGCCGGAGGGGCTGTCGTGCTGGTCCGGGAGGCCTTGCAGCTGACCGATCTGGTCCCCGTGTTCGTCAGCAGTGAGCGGCGTCTGCCGGTCGAGGACCGGGCCGGCAATCCGCTGAAGGCCAACCTGCTGTCGGGCGACACGCAGATGACGATCCTCGTTGGCCACGTCAACATGGACTTTGGCGACGCGCCGGAAACGGCGGGCGGGCATTACCCCACGAGCCTGGGTTTGAACGGTCCCGTCCACATGGTGACGGAGCCGGCTTTGTATCTCGGACGACGCGTCGACGCCGAGCGGGACGGACAGGTGTCCGGCAATGCCCGGGGCGACAACGACGATTCGAACGGCTTTGCCGTCAACACCAGCGGTGTGCTGCGCATGACCACCAGCGCTCCGCAGACGCCGGCGATGCTCCAATTGCCGCAACCGCTGACGCTGCTGGTCAGCAGCGGCGCAACGCTGCTCGACGGCGCTATTTTCACGGTCACCAACAACGGCCTCACGGCCGCCTTCGAGTTCGACAGCAACAATTCCCTGCAATCGGTCAGTTCCATTCGCATCCCATTTGCGATTACCGACACACTGGAAGAAATCGCCGAACGGACGGTGGCGGTGTTGTCGGCGGCGGTGGCCCCTTCGGGCGCTCCATTGGGCTTGATGCCGTCTGTCGCGGGCGACGGGGCGGTTCATTTGGGCGCCGACGGCGTCAGCGTGCTGCCCGGCCGCGGACTGGCCGAAGCCGGGACGGCCAACCCGATCACGGACGGCGAGAAGTTCACGATCGACGTGCCGGGAGCGAGCGGCATGGTCCGGTATACCTTCGAGTTCGACAACCGGGCACTCGCCAACGGCGTCGGCCAGGGCAGCATTCCGGTGGCGTTCGATAAAGGTACGACGCAGGACGGTTACGTCGAAGCGGTGCGGCTGGCGATCCGGAGCGCGCGTTTGGGAATCGCGGCTACCAATTTCGACGCCGGCCAGCTGGAACTGAACGGCGACGACGACGACGGCGTGATCATGGGGGCGTTCAATCGGAACACGGTCACGGAAATTGTGGTCACGGCTTCGGCCGACGGACTGCTGGATGCCTGGATCGACTTCAACATCGACGGCGACTTTGACGATCCGGGCGAGCAGATTTTCGCCAGCCAGCAGCTCAAAGCCGGACAAAACGTATTCGAGGTGCGGACGGCGGCCGACACGGTCGACGGCCAAGCCGTCGCCCGCTTTCGTTTCAGCAGCGTCGGCGGCTTGCGGTCCACTGGATTGGCGCCCGACGGCGAAGTCGAAGACTACATAGTCCAGATCATTCCCGGCACGCCGCCGGTGGCGAACGATGATCCGTTCGGCCCCAGCGACCCACGCAACTATCAAGTCAGCGAGGATGATGCGGGCGCGACGCTGCTGCCCTCGGTGCTGATCAACGATTCATTTACGACGCCCGGCGGCGTCCTGACGGTGCCTACCTACCAGAGCGTGTCGGCGCTGGGGGCGACGATTCAGATGAGCGCGAACGGCACCTTCCACTACAACGCCGGCGGTTCCGCCGTTCTCCAGGCTCTGGACGAAGGCCAGACGCGCACGGACACGTTCACGTACCGCGCTTCCGATGGCACGTTCTTGTCGACCGCCGCCACGGTGACGGTCACCGTGCTGGGCCGCAACGATCCTCCCACAGCCTTCTCGGACACGGCGTTCACCGACCAGAACAGAACGGTTGACATCCCGGTAACCGCGAACGACGTGGATCCGGAAGGACACTCCTTGACCGTGACAGGTGTCAGCGGCGGGGTGGGGCTCGTCACGATCGTTCCCGGTCAAAATCTTGTCCGCTACAATCCGAACGGCATGTTTAGCTACCTGAATACCGGCCAATCGGCCACCGATGCCTTCAGTTATACCGTCTCGGACAGTCGGGGCGGCGTCACGACTGGGTCGGTGATCGTCACGATCTTCGGCCTGAACGATCCGCCCGTAGCCGTCACGGACTTTGCCCAAACGACCGAACAGAGCCCGGTCACGATTTCGGTATTGCTCAATGATTACGATCCGGAGAGCAGCAAGCTGACCGTCACGGGCATCCAGTTGGTCGGAACCCAGGGCTCGGTGACCGTGAACTCGATGGGATCGTTCGACAACACGGTGACCTACAATCCCAACGGCAAGTTCGAATTCCTGGGCGTGGGCCAGACCGCAACAGACACGTTCCGGTACATCGTCCGGGACGAGGACGGCTTCACCAGTGTCGGGACCGTGACGGTGACGATCAACGGACTGAACGACACTCCGACGGCCGTCAACGACGTCGTCGGCGTCGCTCGCAACGGCACAGTGGTGATCAGTGTCTTGGCCAATGATACGGACATCGACGGCGACCCTCTGACGGTGACATTGGTCAACCGTACCACCTTTGGAACGCGCGGCACGGTGGCCATCAACCCCAACGGCACCGTGACCTACAATCCGAACGGCCAGTTCGACAATCTGATGATCGGCCAGATGGCCACGGATCGCTTTACCTACACCATCAGCGATGGTCAGGGCGGCACGGCGACGGCCGTGGTTACCGTGAACGTATTCGGCGCCAGCGAACCGCCGGTGGCGGTCGACGACCGCGTGACCATCAACGAAGACGAGTCGGTGATCATCGACGTGTTGTTCAACGATCTGGACGATTTCGGGCCGCTGACGGTGGTCGCGATCGACACCACGGGAATCCGCGGCAGCGTCATGATCAATCCGCTGAATCAGGCCAACAACCGGCTGATTTACAGTCCGGACGGGCAATTTGATGCATTGCGGCCCGGCGAGACCGCCACGGAGATTTTCACGTACACGGTCAGCGACGGGGTCGGTTCGGATGTCGGCACGGTGACGGTGACGATCCGAGGAGTCAACAATCCGCCGATCGCGAATATCGATCCCAACGGGTATACCGTCGTTCGCGGCGGCGTGCTGAACGCCAACGATACGACGGGAGCGACCCCCAATCCGAACGATGACAGCGTGCTGCGGAACGATGCGGATCCGGAAGGCGATGCTTTGCAGGCAGTGTTGGTCACCCCGCCTCAATATGCCGCGGCGGGCGGGTTCACGCTCCGGGCGGACGGGACGTTCACCTACCGGCACAACGGCGGGCCGTCGATGTTCGACACGTTTTCCTATCGGGCGCGCGACGGCCTCGGGGCGCTCAGCGAACAGATTGTGACGGTCGTGATCAGCATCGTGAATTCCGTCCCGGCGGAATGGCAGAATCCGATCCTGCGGTGGGACGTGAACAACGACGGTTTCGTGTCGCCGATCGATGCCCTGCTGCTGATCAACTATATCAACTCTCAAAGTTCGCCTCCGCCCGCTTTGCCTGCATCGAGAGCCGTGGGATCGCCCTTCTACGACGTGAATGGCGATGGTTTTGCGACCGCCGGCGACGTGCTGTTGGTGATCAATGAGATCAACCGTTTGAACATGCCGCCGGGAGGCGAAGGCGAGAGTGCTTCCCTGTCCGTGTCCGAGTTCGCGACAGCCGAGTTGTTGCCGGCCCCCGTTGCACCGGCCGCAGTGCTGCCGAGTGGTTTGGAGCCGCTTCTCAATGCATCCGCAACGGCGAAAGCGACGCCTCGTCCGCAGCCATCTGCCGAACCGTCCCTGATTCGGATCGATCTGTACGACTTGGAAGATGTGCTCGATTCCATCGTGGCGGAGGTGGACGAATCGTTCGCGGAATCGACGCCGCTGGACGAGATATTCGCCGAAATGCTGAGTTAGCTTGGCGGATCGGTGGCCGTGGGGCAGGTCTCTAGAAGATTTGGCGCAGGGGCAGATTTGGGGTCGGGCGTTCAAAATTGAATTTTTAACGCCCGACCCCCTACGCGGACCCCCTACGCGTGCCTCGTGCCGCAAGCCACAATTGAACCGGACTAGGCTCGGCTCACCCGCCGCTGACCGGCGGGATGCAGGCCAGGTCGGCGCCCGCCGGGATCGGAGCGGTGTCGGCGGCGTATTCGGCGTTTATGGCGAACAGGGCATGTGCGACCAGACCGGCCAGCGCGGGGTACTGGTCGGCGATCGCCCGGCGGAGGTCGGCCACGGTGGCTTCCTGGGGCAGGATGACGGCCAGCGATTCTTGTCCGGCCAGTTGCCGTGCCAGCGCAAAGACTTTGACGGTTGCGTTCATGTCACGGTTAAATCCTCGCTGTGCGAGGTGAGCAGGGAGGCCACTTCCGGCATCAGTCGATACGCCAGCGCCAAGATCTTGATGGGGTGGATGGTGGGCTTTGAGGTGCCTTGTTCCATCTGGATCTTGCATGCGCTGCACTCGGTTACGCCCGCCTGCAGGGTCGGACTGCGAAGTTCCGAGATCAGGCCCCACCCGGCGCGAAGACTGGTGCGATAATTCTGCCGCTTCAGTCCGAATGTGCCCGCCATGCCGGAACAGCCGCGTTCGATTCGCTGCAGCGTCAGCCCGGGGATCAACCGCAGCAAGTCCTCGCCGGGACTGCCCACCTCCAGCGCCTTCAAATGGCACGGCAAGTGATACCCCAGCGTGGCATTCAGCGGATGCAGATCCAATTCCAGCTTGCCGGCCTGATGCATCCGCCACAAATACGTGCACGCCTCGCTGGAATTCTCCGCCACCAGGCGGGCGTCTTCTTCGTCGAACAGGTTCAAGTACTCGTGCGTCAGGCACAACGCGGCCGCGGGCTCCGTCGCGACGATGTGATAGCCTTGCCGCACCGCGTCGGCCAGGACGGCCAGGTTGCGGGCCGCCAGTCGGCGGGCGATGTCCACGGCACCCATCGAGATCGCAGACATTCCCGACTGGACCTGATGCGGATGGACGTACACCGCCACGCCGTTGTGTTGCAAAACCGCCACCAGCGCTTCGGCCAACTGGGTGTCGTGCCAATTGGCGTAGATATCCACGAAGTACAAAACCTTGTTGCCGGTCCGACGGCTGGGGCGGTCGAGTCGCCGCCGATGGGCCAATTGCAGAAAGCTACGGCTTTCGAATCGCGGCAGCTTGCGGCCTTGCGCGATTCCGATCGTCTTCTCCAGCAGCCACCGCATCCGCCGGTTTCGGATCGCCCAGTTGGCCACCGAACTGAACGTCGAGCCCAATGCGGACAACCGATCCATGCGGGCGATGAACCAATCGGACATGTTCAGGCCGTTGGTGGCCACGTACTGGGCCTTGGTTTCCAGCACGAGCTTGGGGATATCGACGACGGCCGGGCACTCGAAGCGGCATTGATGGCAATTGACGCACAAATCGGCGATCGACTTGAGTTCCTCCGCCAGCAGCCCGCGCGGATCGAGCCGGCCCGTTAATATGGCGCGGAGCAGGTTCGCTTTGGCTCGCGGCGAGGCTTCTTCCCGCGGGGCAAAGCGGAAGATGGGGCACATCCGTTCCTCGGGTCCTTGAGTCCGGCAGCGCCCGCAGCCGTTACAGGCCCGCGTCGCGCGCGTGATGTCTTCCCAGTTCCAGGCCAGTTCCAGTTCGACCAGGGGCGAGGGCGGCTCGCCGCCGTCCGCGGCAGCAGGAACTTGAGTCGGGATCGGCGGCCGCAGGTTCTTGGTCAGCGGCTGCGGGACATCGGCGATCACCTTGCCGGGATTCAAGATGTTGTTCGGATCGAAGATCCGTTTCACTTCGCGGAGGACTTCGTACAACGGCCCCGCTTGCCGACGGAGAAACCAGCTCCGGCTGAGCCCCAGCGAGTGCTCGCCGCTGATCGTACCGCCCACGCTTAACACTTCCTCGTACAGGTCCGTGGCCAGATCTTGCATCAGCCGCTGGTGCTCGGGGTTGCCTAAGTCCAGAAACGGGCGAAGGTGCAGTTGGCCGTGTCCGATGTGCGCGAACATGGCGGCCGTCACCGCGTGCTTCTTGAGCACGTTTTGCAGGCGGACCAAGAACTCCGGCAGCGTTTCGGGCGGGACGGCGATGTCCTCGATGAACGGCACGGCCTGCGTCGTGCCGCGCAAACGATACAGCGTGGTCACCACGCGCCGCGACAACCGCCAGTAGAAATCGCGCTCCTCCTTTTCCATCGTGACGCGGGCGTCGAACGCCAAGTGCCGTTCTCGCACCAGCCGCACGACCGCCTCGCGCAGCCGTTGCCCGACCTCGTAAGCATCGTCGCCGGACTGCTCGACCAGCAACATGGCCTCCGCTTCGGCGGGAATCAGCAACTCGTAACGGACGTCCATTTCCCGAGCGATGGTCAACAGCCGCCGATCCATCAAGTCGCACGTCGCGACACCCAGCGAAGCGATCTCCTGCGCCCCGCGCGCCGCCGAATCCAAGCGGTCGAAAAACAGCAGGGCCAGCCCGCGATGCTTGGGCCGCGGGACGGTTCGCACGGTGGCCTCCGTGATAATCGCCAGCGTGCCTTCCGAGCCGACGAGCAGGCGAGCCAGATCGAGATGCTCGTTGGTCAGCACGTCGTCCAACTGATAGCCGCAGCGGTTGACCAGGGCCTTTGGCTGGTGCTGGGCAATCACTTTTTGCTCGCGACTGAGCAATTCCGCCAAGCGCCGAACCAATTGCTGACCTTGCGGTGGCGCCCCCTCGACCTCGGCATCCGCCACCTTATGCCGGCCGACTTCCAGGACCTGGCCGTCCGCCAACACAACCTGCAAGCTGACCACGTGGTCGCGGGCCGATCCGTATTGCGGCCAATGCGTGCCGGAAGCATCGACGGCCAGCACGCTGCCCATGGTGGTCACCGCCCGCGTGGCCGGATCCGGCCCAAACAAGCGGCCGGTTCGAGCCAGTTGCCGATTCAGGTGGGCCAGGATCACGCCGGGTTGGACCCGGACGGTGTCGTGCCCCACGGCGATGACGCGGCGCATGCTGTGCGAGAAATCCAAGACCAGGCCGGGCCCAAGGGAATCGCCCGCCAAGCCCGTGCCCGAACCGCGAGCATGAAGGGGAATCCCTTTCTCCGCCGCGTACTGGACGCAAGCCACTACATCCGAGACGCCGCGCGGGCGCACGACTCCCAGCGGCTTGATCTCGTAAATGCTGGCGTCCGTTGCGTACAGTTGCAGAAAGACGTCGTCGCAGTGCACTTCGCCGGTGATCAAGCCGCGCAGATCTGCCTGAATTCTCTCGCGATCCGGGTCCATCAATTACTCTCACCGTACGTACGCAATCTAGACGGAAACTTCCTCTTCCACGGGATTCGTCAATTCCCCGATGCCGTCGATTGCAACGGTGACGGTGTCGCCGGCTTGCAGGTAAACGGGCGGGTTGCGGGCCGCACCGACGCCGTGCGGCGTACCGGTCAGAATCACCGTTCCCGGCAACAGCGTGGTGCTGGCACTCAGGAACGCGATCAAGGCCGGAATGTCGAAGATCATGTCGTCCGTTCCCCAATCTTGCATGGTCCGACCGTTCAGGACCGTCTTGATCTGCAAGGCGTTGGGGTTCGGAATCTCGTCGGCGGTCACCAGGTGCGGGCCCAGCGGACAAAACGTGTCGAACGTCTTGCCGCGGCACCACTGGCCGCCACCCCATTTCATCTGCCAGTCGCGGGCGCTGACGTCGTTGGCACAAGTGTACCCCAGCACGTACTGCAATGCCTCGCCGCGGTCGATGTTCTTGCCGCGCCGGCCGATCACCACCGCCAACTCGCATTCGTAATCGACCGCGTCGCTGCGGAGTCGGCGCGGCAGCAGAATGGGATCGCCGGGGTTCTGAACCGCCGCGACGGACTTCATGAACAGCACCGGGTACTCCGGAATCGCTTGACGACCTTCCTCGGCGTGCCGGCGATAATTCAGGCCGATACACAGCAGGCTGGCCGGGACAATCGGCGCCAGCAGCTTGGTGACCGTCGCGACTCGGCCGCTGTCGTGAAACTCGCCGAACAAGTCGCCTTCTAATTCTGTGGCCGAACCGTCCGCGTGGCGGCATCCGTAACGCGTTTTCCCCACACCGTCCAAATAGCGGATGATTCGCACCGTCTGTGCTCCTTGTTTGCGTGATTGCGAAGTTGCGGTAGCTTCCCAGCACGAGGCGAGTGCAAATCGCCGTCTGCGGGGCCGAAGTATTATAGCGGAAAAAGATCAGGCCTTGAACGGGCCGCATCTGGTTTGCCTGCAGCGCCAAAAGGGGAATTTCCAGTGCCCTTGGGGCACAAATTCTTGTAGGATGAAAGCGGTTGCCGTCCGCTCCGTGTGTTCATCGGCCTTGGAACAATAATCCTGGAACGCGCTGCGGACGCGGTAACTGCGGTTGCAGTTTCGCCAATGCGTTCATTGGCCTTGGAACCGCTTGACGGATAAACTTTAAAAAGAAGCTGTGAAAGTCACGTTCCCGGACCGGAGATTGCCCGATGCTGCTATCGTGGCCCGTTTGGCGTTTCAGATCATGTTGGGCGGTTGGATTGGGTCTTGTGTGGGTCTTTTCGGGTCTCGCTCCAGCTTGCGGCAGGTCTCCTGCTGCAGAATGGGGCGCCGGCATGGCGGTTGGAGAGCCGGCGGACTCGGTGGCCGCGTTGATTCAAGAATTAGGTGCCGGAGACTATTCCAGTCGCGAGCGAGCCCAGGCAAAACTTCGGCGAATGGGCCTGGAAGTCTTTGACCAGTTGTACGACGCTCAGTCCAGCGATGATATCGAGATCGCGTTACGTGCGCGCTACCTGATTCGCAGTTTGACCGTCCGTTGGGCACAAGACGACGATCCTCTACCGGTCAAAGAGTTGTTGCGGGCTTACGGCGAGAAGGCCGAGGACGACCGCAGCAATCTGACCGAACAGCTGATCAAATTGCCGGGAAACCAGGGGATCGAGGCGATATGTCGAATCGTCCGATTTGAAACGTCCAATCTGCTTTCCAAACGTGCTGCACTCCTGCTGATGCGAAAAAAGACGGAACCAAGCGGTTCGGCCACGGCGGCGAATGCGGGCCTCATCACGGAATCCTTGGGCACTAGCCGGCGCGAGGCGGCCCATTGGCTTCGCGTGTACGTTGCTGCGCTCAAAGATCCCACCGCGACGCTGGCCGAATGGGAGTTGATTTCGAAAAAGGAGGAACAAGCATTTCATAACACATCGGATCGCTCGGCGGCGGATATCGTTCGGGACTTGCTCCGCTGGCGGGCTGACCTGCTGGAGCGGGTCGGTCGTCACGAGGAAAGCCTTGCCCTTGTTCTGAAAACGATCGACTTATTAGACGGAACGCAGCAGCAATTGGTCGATGCGGTGGATTGGTTGTTGGAGCGGCATGCTTGGGGGACGATCATCGAGATTTCCAAGCGATTTCCCGAGCGATTCCAGGAGAGCACATTGCTGCTGTATCGGCTGGCCGAGGCTCAGTCGCAAAGCGGACTCCGCGACGAGGCTGAAGCGACGGCGGAGTTGGCCCTAAAATCGAATTTCGAAAACCACCACGAGCATATCCTTGCGGCATATGCGCTTCAAGAACGGGGTTTGTTGGAGTGGTCCGAACGGGAATATCGCTACGTCGTGCAGCGCGTCGTGCCCGGATCCCAAGAGGGTTTGCAGGCTCGCCTGTTCTTTTCCGAGATGCTCCACGACTTGCAGCGCGACCAGGAAGCGGCCGAAGTCCTGCGCGATGTCGTGGAAGCGATGGAAAAAGACCAGAACCTCAGATACCTTATCGCCCGCTTCCGGCGAGAGCCCGGCAGCCTGGCCTCGCGGATGTACTATTTTCTCGCCGAGCACGCGCGCTTAAACGGCGACCTGAAAGAGTCGGCCGAGAATCTAAAAAAGGCCATTCAATTCGACGCTTCCGATGCGGATGTCCTGATCGGGATGTACCGCGCCAGTGAAAACGATCCGGTATGGCGAAAGGAGACGCTGGCGTTGATCTCCGCGGCGACTCAGGCTTTTCGCGACGAGACAAACGATTTCGAGAGCCAAGCGGCAGAAGCGCCGACCGAAGACATTCGAGCCATCTATCGCCGTGAACTCGCCTCGGCGCATAATCAACTCGCTTGGCTCGTGGCGAATACCGAGGGTGATTATGATGAAGCTCTCCGGAGCAGTCAACGTTCGCTGGAACTTCGTCCTGAAACGGCGGGTTATCTGGACACCCTGGGACGCTGCTACTATGCCAAAGGCGACTATAAGAATGCCGTAGTGCACCAGTCTCGCGCAGCAGAAATGGACCCTCACTCTCGCCAGATCCAGCGCCAACTGGAGTTCTTTCAGAAGGCATTGGAAACTGCGCAAGCTCAACCCCAGCAATAGATTCGATGAAGCCAGCGACGAAGGTGAGCGAGTTTGATCCGCGACGAGAAATCACGCATCAAGCTGCATGGATGATCGCGTCCTTGGTGGCCATTTCATTGGCCTTGGTGCTTGATGTGCGCAACCAACACGTCGTCTTTCCCACCTGGGGATTCGCTTTGCCCGAGTCATGCTGGTTCAAGCGGTTAACGGGGATGGAATGCCCGGGTTGTGGCCTCACACGCAGCGTAGTCTCCTTGGTTCACGGCAATTTTCTTGACGCTTGGCATTTTAACCCCGGCGGATACCTGTTCTTCGCCATTTTCGTGGTGCAGGTGCCCTACCGTATCGCCCAAATATGCCGCGTAAACCGTGGATTATCCCCGTGGTGTGCCGCGAAGCTCGCCCCTGTCATCGCCTGTGTGGCCGCCTTGATTCTGTTGCTTCAGTGGCTTATCTGATGTCGGACACTCATGGCATAAGTCTTGGCTGTGCATGTTCTTACGTGTTGTATTTCGGTTTTGGTAGATCTGGGTGGTAAGGCATTTGCTTGCCGGGCCATATTCGAGTAAACTAAGAGCCGTTTGATGACGTATCAGAGATATCCGGAGGTGTCGAAGGAGCGGATATCCTCAGTGAGGGAGCGGAGAGCGACCAGTCCCGCATGAGAAGCGGCGGCAATTCAACGCGCGGAGGTACAGTCCCTTGATCACGCCAGTCGACTTGAACGAGCGTACCCGGAAAGACCTGGAACAAATGGCCAAACGCCAAGGGATTTCGGGTTGGCGCGAGATGCGGAAAGAGCAGTTGGTGCGTGCGCTGAAGAGGCGGGCCGCCAAGGCCAACGGGGCGAGTCGCAGTCGCGCATCGTCGTCCCCCAATCTCAAGGCCGACGGCACGAAAGCGACCAATGCCGTCAAGGTGACCAATGCCGTCAAGACCAACGGGGCCAAGGCGGTCAATGGCGCCAAGGCAGTCAACGGTGCTAAGGCGGTCAACGGTGTTAAGGCGGGTGCCAAGGCGCCCATTGGCGTCAAGGCTGCCAATGGGGCCAAAGCGGCGGAAGGTGCTGGTCTCAAGAGATCGAAAGCGTCCAAACTGGTCGTGACGAGCAAAAAGGCTGTGGCTGGCAAATCGGGCGAAGGTAACAACTCGACCAATGGATCGGCACGAATCAAGAGTCCTCTGATCGCAAGAAAGATCGAACTGGCTCACGAAGAGCGTGAGCGATTGCGAGACCTTGCGACGGATCCTCCGAATGTCGTGAACGTGGGCGGTGCCAGCCGCGGAGAACCCGGGCGGCGGCAGGTCAGGCGGCGTGTTCGCCGAGATCGGCTGGTGCTGATGGTGCGCGATTCGTATTGGCTTCATGCTTGTTGGGAAGTCAGCCGGTCGAGCGTTGAACGAGTGCGGGCGGCCATGAACGAATTCTGGCATACCGGGAAGCCTGTCTTGCGGCTGCTGGAGGTCGACACTGGCGCGACGACCAACACGTCGGAGCGGGTCGTCCGCGAGATTGAGGTGCATGGCGGCGTGAACAATTGGTACCTGGACGTTCACGATCCGCCCCAGAGTTATCGCGTGGATCTTGGCTACTTGGCGGCCAATGGGCGCTTTTATTCGCTTACGCGCAGCAACGCGGTGACTACCCCACGTCCCGGGGCCAATGAGGCGTTGGATCAGAATTGGGGTGACGTCGCCAAGGACTACGAGAAGGTTTACGCGATGAGCGGCGGATACAACGAGGACCAGGACTGCGGCGATTTGAAGGAATTATTCGAGGAACGTTTAAACCGCTCGATGGATTCCCCTTTATCCAACAGGTACGGCGTCGGTGCGGATTCGGCGTCTGGACGACGATCCAATTTCATGCTTGACGTCGATGCGGAACTAATCGTCTTTGGCCGAACGAGGCCGGACGCGCATGTCAGTTTGGCTGGGCAGCCTGTCAGGCTGCGGGAGGACGGCACCTTTGCGGTGCGAAAGGGCATGCCGGACCGGCGACAAGTTCTGCCGGTCGTCGCCGGCAGCCGCGATGGAGTAGAGCAACGAACCGTCATTCTGGCGATCGAACGAAATACGAAGGTTATGGAGCCTTTGACACGCGATACGGTCGGCTGACGGAGGATTACAGAAGAGTTTAGCAGTAAGGGACTTAGGCAGTTTCTCTGCCATGTTCGTGTTGCCGGTGTCGATCTTTGGATGAGCCGTTAACGAGAACCGCAGGGGGCCCACATTTTGGTTCCGGCCGCGTGTACAGCCAACTTGGGCCGGCTGCTTCGCAGTCTGCCCGCCGAGTTGGATCACACAACCCAGAACCCAGGCTCCCACCTTTTCTATTGCGGGCTCTCACAAAACGCACCGCCACGGCATTGCGGTGGAGAAACTGCCTTTTTTGTTGGAGCGGACGATGGCCTCTGGACATGATCTCGATACGAAACGCGAGCGTTTGCTCGAGCTATTAAAGAGTTTCGATACCTGTGCCGTTGCATTTTCGGCGGGGATCGACAGCACCGTTTTGGCGAAGGCGGCGCAACTGGCCCTGGGGGATCGCGCCGTGGCGGTGACGGGCGTCAGCCCCAGTCTGGCCGAGGGCGAACTGGACGAGGCACGGCGACTGGCGGAGTGGATTGGCATCCGCCACGAGATCATCTCGACCGGCGAATTTGCCAACTCGAGCTACACGCAAAATGCGCCGGATCGCTGTTACCACTGCAAGTCCGAGTTGTACCTGCAAATCGAGCAAATCGCGCCCCGTCTGAACGTCCGCGTCGTCGTCAATGGTGCTAACGCAGACGATGTGGGCGACTACCGTCCGGGTACCCAAGCGGCGCAAGAGCATCGGGTGCGCAGCCCCCTGTTGGAATGCGGGATCACCAAAGCCGAGTTGCGACAACTGGCGCTAGACTGGGGTCTGCCAATATGGGACAAACCGGCAATGCCATGCTTAGCCAGCCGGGTCGCTTATGGCGAAGATGTCACGCCCGAACGAGTGGCGATGATCGACCGGGCGGAGCGGCTGCTCCGAGCGCAAGGTCTGCGAACCGTGCGGGTGCGCTACCACAAAGGCGATCTGGCGCGGCTGGAGGTGCCGGCGAGCGAGTTGGGCCGCTTGGTCGAGGAAGCCACGCGGCAGACGCTGGTGGACGGCTTGAAAGAAGTGGGCTTCCGCTTCGTGACATTGGACCTGGAAGGATTCCGCTCGGGCAGCCTAAACACGCTGGTCCCGCTGGAAATTCGCAACGCTGCGGGATGAAGCGTTCGAGTTACAGTTCATCCCGTGCATGTCGGCGGGCGTGCTCCCGCAGTTTCAGCATTGCGTCGTGGTTGCCCTGCTGCTCTTGTATCGTTGCCAAACGCTGATATTGCCGTGCCAGAGACCGGTTCAGTTCTTCAGCGAGTGCCTGAGGATCGGTTTCGCCGTCAGCTAACTCGAACAATTCCGGAACGAACAAATACAGTTGTTGACGGGCCAGTTCGGCGATCAATGGCCAGAGCACCTTGGCCGCCTCCGGGTGCGTATTGCTCCAAACCTGCCAATACGATTTTTGTTTGTCATCTTTTGTGTCCAGAAAGCTGCACAGGATTTCCGCGTCGCCGCGCACGAGTTGGGACCCTGCCGAGCTGGCCGTCACCAAGTCCCAGCGAGGTTTGTCAGTCGCAGTGGGCGTGACGAACTTGTGGGTGATCAGATAATTTTCAAGTGAATTCGTGGTATTGTCGCGCAGAATCGGTGTCACTTGGAACCCGAGCAACGGGACTTGGAAATAGTAGAAGCTGCGGCGAGTGAACTTGTCAGGACAAAACTCTTCACCGCCGTGCTGGCCGAACAGAAACGTCGCGATCAAGACGACCAAGATCAGACCCAGCGTCGCTACGATGCCGAACAGCCAATCGGTTACGCGTCTTTTTCCGGGCCGAGGGGCCGTAAACTTGACGTTTTCGCTCATTTCGCCACTTGCCCAACGCAATTTTTCAAATTTCTTTAGCTTGTCTTAAAGCGGGCTTGTTGACTACTCCGTCTTTGACATATTGTATCGGGCTGCGTTGGATTCGTTCCAGCGTGGCACTGATACGAAGACGGAAAATGGCAATGCGAAAATGCGAGCGAATTCCCAGCTGACCGCCCGGCAATTGGCAAGCGTGTCCAGCCGATACCGGCACGACCTGTCCGAGATTAACGCGCCCCGCGGATTATTGGCCGGCATTGGGCGGTGGCCATCTTGCCAGAAGAAGATGCAGGATGCTCCTGCCGATCCCCGACAGCGGGGACGCGACCATCGGCTGCAACGATTGGAAGCGATATTTTTTTTAGCCCGTGAGCCGTTGACGAATCGAAAGCTCAGCCAATATGCTAACTTAGCTGACGCAACGGAAGTCCGCACACTGATTCGCCGTTTGAATGAACTGTACGACACCAATGGGAGAGCATTTCGAGTGGAGCGAGTTGCTGGCGGCTTTCAACTGATGACGCGGGGAAAATTGGCTGGATGGGTACGGCGTTTGGACGGCGTGCCCCGAGAAACCCGATTGTCCGCACCGGCGCTGGAGACGTTGGCGATTATTGCCTACCGCCAGCCGATCTTGCGGGCGGGGATCGAAGCGGTTCGCGGGGTAAACTGTGGAGAAATCTTGCGTCAGCTGATGGATCGAGAATTAGTGCGAATTGGTGGACGAAGCGAAGACCTGGGCCGACCTTACCTGTACACGACGACCAAGCATTTCTTGCGCGTCTTTGGGTTGGACAGCCTTGAAAGTCTTCCTCGGCTCGAACAACTGCGTCGGGACGGTCCCGACGCAGCGGCAGCGGCCCATTCGGAGGGCGCCCAGGGAAGGTCCTTGGGGCAAGTTGAAGAAGTTGATTTGGAATCAAGTGAGGAGGAAGGTAGCATGCCTGTTCTGACACGCTCGGGCCTGACTTGGAACAAACCTGAGTTCGATTGCGACGAGGAAATGGTGGGCCCCCGTCTCGCCACTGCCTTTGATGACGACACCGACAAGGAATTGGACGAAGAAGAATTCGACGACGAAGACGAAGACGGAGAGGAAGAGGAGGGATTCGACGACGAAATCGAAGAGGAAGAACTGGAAGAGGAATCGCTCCCCGAAGAGGAGCCGGAGGACGAAGAATTGGAGGATGAATGGGAAGAAGTCGAGGACGACGAAACCGAAGAAGATGAATGGGAAGACGAGGAAGATGACGCTGAATGGGAATTTGACGACGACGAAGAAGACGAGGAGGAAGAGGATGACGAGGATTGGGAATAGGCTTCGGTGCAAAAGCGTCGCATCTAGATAGTTTGATGCGACGCCGATCCTGCGTCCCAAGATTTGGACAAGGAGTTCCGATCTCCGCACATCCGGAAGGCGGCAGATTAACCTCGCCCGCGTGGTTCTTGCGTCCCCATTGGTCGCGGAACCGGGTTCCGCGGTTGGCCGACGCGACGGCAGACGATTCATTTCGGAACTGGCGTCGCCGGGCGGATCGCAAGTTCCTCCCATTGTTTCCGGTCCACTTCGCCTGGCGCTTCGGTCATCATATCAGTGGCCCGTTGCGTCTTGGGGAACGCGATGCAGTCGCGGATGTTTTCGAGTCCGCCGAACAGCATTACGATCCGGTCAATTCCCAATGCAATTCCGCCATGGGGAGGGGCCCCGAATTGCAGAGCGTCCAGCAGGAAACCGAAGCGTTCGCGGGCTCGCGACTCGTCGATTCCCAACAGGTTGAAGGCTTTCTGCTGCAACTGGCTGTCGTGGATTCGGATCGTGCCGCCGCCGGCTTCGGAACCGTTGATGACCAGATCATAAGCTTGGGCTCGACACCGGCCGGGTTCGGTTTCCAGCAAGTCGATGTCTTGTCGCCGGGGGGACGTAAACGGGTGATGCATCGCATCCCACCGTAGTTCGTCTTTGTTCCACTCAAACATCGGAAACTCGACGACCCACGAGAAATTCATTGTTTGCGGGTCGTACAGCCTCAGTTCGGCGCCCAGACGTTTGCGCACTGCCGCGAGGGCCTTGCAGGTGACTTCCCACGAGTCGGCGACGAACAGCAGCAGGTCGCCCGGTTCGGCCTGTAAACGTTGGCCGATCTTGGCCAACAGCACATCGGCAAAGTTCTTGGACACCGGCGACCACAGCGATCCGTTCTCTTCGACGCGGAACCAGAGCAGTCCTTTGGCCCCGAAGTCCTGCTTGACCCAGTCCGTCAATTCGTCGAGTCGTTTTCGCGAGAACTGACCAGCCGCGCCCTTGGCGTTGATTCCGCGAACGCGCCCGCCCGCATCCGCCGTTTCTCGGAACACACGGAATTCGGCTTCTTTGGCCAAATCGGTACAGTCGATCAGCTCCAGAGCGAAACGCAAATCCGGCGCGTCGTGCCCGAATCGCTCCATCGCCTCGTCGTAGGTTATCCGAGGCAGCGGCGTCGCCACTTCCAGTCCTAAGATCTCCTTAGCCAAACGAACGACCAGGCCGTCAATCATGCCCATGATGTCGTCGGCGTCCACAAACGACATCTCCAGGTCCAATTGCGTAAACTCCGGCTGACGATCCGCGCGCAGATCCTCGTCACGGAAACAACGGGCGACTTGAACATAACGATCGTAGCCGGCGACCATCAGGATCTGCTTGTACAACTGGGGGGATTGCGGCAAGGCAAAGAATTTGCCGGGCGATACCCGGCTGGGAACAAGATAATCTCGTGCTCCTTCCGGCGTGCTGCGTCCCAGGATCGGTGTTTCGACGTCGATGAAGTCGTTTTCCGCAAAATAGTCCCGCATCGTCTTGATAATTCGATTTCGCAGCAGCAGCGTCTGCTGCATCGGGGTTCGCCTCAAATCGAGATAACGATATTTGAGGCGCAGGTCCTCGGTCGGCAATTCTTGCTGGCCTGGTGTGAACGGCGGCGTCTTGCTGCGATTGAGGACTTCCATCGCAGAGATGCGCAACTCGATTTTGCCCGTCTCCAGCTTCAGATTTGTGGTACCTTCCGGCCGCGGCGCGATCTGGCCCACAACGCGAATCACGTCTTCCGACCGCAAGCGGGCGGCCTGTTCCAAGATTTCTGAGCCGCTTTGGGGGCTGGCAACCACTTGAGTCTTGCCGTAGCGGTCCCGAAGATCGATGAATACGGCACCGCCGTGATCGCGGGTGCTGTCGACCCATCCACAGAGTGTCACTTCCTGTCCGACGTGTTCCGGCCGAAGTTGGCCGCAAGTGTGAGTTCGCAGCAAGGGATTCCATCCTATTCTTTGGTAAAAACTGGGGGAGCGGCGCGAAACGGCCGACGCCGTATTCTAGACACTAACGGCGACGGCGCGAAGATTCCGCCGCGGGTTTTCAACCGGCGCGGCTGGTTCTCCGAAACGCGCCCGCAGCAGATTACGCGTCCGGCACACGGCTCCGATGTTCGCCGCTCGCTCAAGCCACCTGCTCGAATCGGCCGAAGATCATGCGTCCCGCACTCGTTTGCAGGACACTGGTCACGGTCATGGTGATGATGTTCCCAATGTGAGACCGGCCGCTCTCGATGACGATCATGGTGCCGTCGTCCAAATAGCCCACGCCTTGTCCAGGCTCTTCCCCCGGTTTCACGACCTTGACCTCAATGCGCTCGCCGGGCAAGAAGATCGGCTTGAGAGCGTTGGCCACGTCGTTCAAGTTGATGACCGGCACGTTGTGCAGGCGGGCGACCTTGTTCAGATTGTAATCGCCGGTGATAATTTTGCCGTCCATGTCTTTGGCCAGCAGGACGAGCTTCATATCCACCGGCTGGCTCGCCATTTCCGGAAGTTCGCGATCGTAGATCTTGAACTCGATCGCCTTGCTGGTGCGCAGGCGATTCAGGATGTCCAGGCCTCGCCGTCCACGCGCCCGCCGCATCTTGTCACTGCTGTCGGCTATGTTCTGCAATTCGCCAAGTATAAATCGAGGCATGATCAACTGATTGTCGAAAACACTGGTCTCCACTACGTCGGCGATCCGCCCGTCGATAACGACACTGGTATCCAGCAAGTAGGGGCGAAGTCCCTTTACCTCCTTGGCAAATTCGATATACGGAATCACAAACCGAAAGTCATCCTTGGTCTGCATCAGCAAGCTGACGCACGCGTAACATAAGATCATCCCCAGAACCAGGCGAATGCGTTCGACATGCGGATTGCCCTGCAGCAGCGGCGTCAAGGCAATACTGACCACGTAGGTCAAGAAAATGCCTACGATCAGGCCAAAGTAGACAGCGGAAATGGTGTCCAATCGCTTTTTGCGAAAAAGTACGTCCACCGCAATCACACCGGCGGCGATGGCGATCACGCCCACGAATACAAGCCACGGTCGCTCGAGTTCGACATTCCGATCGGTAATGAGCAGGGTCGCCAGCCCTGCTGCCACAACCATGAAAAGCACTCGTAAAATGATCAGATGCATAACGCGGATCCTCCTAGGAGGCCGCCATGCCCAAGAGCAGACGGCCAATGAAAATGAAGGCGCCTTAGTCAAAAGGTGGGTATTCTAAAGCCGATGGATCTAATAGGGCCGGACAAAGTATACCACGATCTACCCCGCAAAGGCTACCCCCGCGCCACCTTCCGATAGAATAACCTAATTGTTCCGCGTTTTTCGTGCAGCCGAGGACGACGGACTTACGTTCGGACGCCTGCCTGAACCCAATCGGGAGCAGCGCGGTGCCGGGGGCGTTTCAGTACAATGTCAGTGCTGCGCAAGGTCGCCTATTCGATGCCGGCATGGTAGGCCTGCAAGCTTTTCACCTGTCCACGGCCGTCGCGGTAGGCCGCGATGCCTTTGGCCGCGGCATGCGCGGCGGCCAACGTCGTGATATAGGGCACTTTGTGCTTGATGGCCGTGGTGCGGATGTAGGCATCATCGGCCTGGCCAACCTTGCCTCGCGGCGTGTTGATCACCAGTTGGATCTCGCCATTAACCAACGCATCGGTGATATTGGGCCGGCCTTCGCGAAGCTTCAGAAGCGGATCCGCGACGATACCGTTGGCGGTCAGCAACGCGTGCGTGCCCTGCGTGGCCTTGATGCGGAATCCGAGTTCGGCAAAGCGGCGGGCGACGGCCAGTACATCCGACTTGTCGCGATCGGCGACGGTGATCAGCACCGAGCCCTCCAGCGGCAACGCCGGCTGCGCGGCTTCTTCGGCTTTGTAAAATGCCAAGCCGAACGAGTCGGCCAGCCCGAGCACTTCGCCCGTGGAACGCATCTCGGGACTGAGCAGAGGATCGACACCGTGATACATGTTAAAGGGAAACACCGCCTCCTTGACCCCGAAATGCGGAATGTGCCGATGCCGTAAGTTTAGCTCCCCGATCTTCTTGCCCAACATGACCAATGTCGCCAAGCGGGCCATCGGAATATTGCAGATCTTGGAGACCAGCGGCACCGTGCGCGAAGCCCGCGGGTTGGCTTCCAGGACGTATACCGTGTCCTTGAAGATCGCGTACTGGACATTGATCAAGCCAACGACGTTCAGCTCCAAAGCAATCCGGCGCGTATATTCGGAGATCGTCTGCAGATGCTGCGGCGGGATGCTGACCGGCGGAATCACGCAGGCGGAATCGCCGGAATGAATCCCCGCCAGTTCGATATGTTCCATGACGGCCGGCACGAACGCGTCCCGGCCGTCCGAAATCGCGTCCGCCTCGGCTTCGATCGCGTTTTCCAGGAACTTCTCGATCAAAATGGGCCGTGCCGGCGAAACATCGACGGCGACGGCGAGATAATGTTCCAGCATCTGTTGGTCGTAGACGATTTCCATCGCCCGGCCGCCGAGGACAAAGGACGGCCGGACGATCAGCGGGTAACCGATTTCGCGCGCCACGGCCAAAGCTTCATCCAGTGTGCTGGCCATGCCTGATTTCGGCTCCGGGATGTCCAGCTTGCGCATCATCTGGCGGAAGCGGTCGCGATCTTCGGCCAAGTCGATGGCGTCCGGCGAAGTCCCCAGAATCGGTACCCCGGCCGCCGCCAATTCGGCGGCAATATTCAACGGCGTTTGGCCGCCGAACTGGACAATCACGCCCTCCGGCTGCTCCTTGTCACAGATCGCCAGGATATCCTCGACCGTCAAGGGCTCGAAATACAGCCTGTCCGCAGTGTCGTAATCGGTCGAGACGGTTTCCGGATTGCAGTTGACCATGATCGATTCCACCCCCTCGTCGCGGAGCGCAAAAGCGGCATGGACACAGCAGTAATCGAACTCGATCCCCTGGCCAATACGATTGGGACCGCCGCCCAGGACCATGATCTTGCGCCGCGCTGAGACCGGCGTCGTATCCGGCGCGTTGTAGCTGCTGTAATAGTACGCCGCGTTCTCCACGCCGCTGACATGGACGGGATGGAAGCCGGGAATCAACCCCAGAGATTTCCGCTGGGCGCGGATCTCGCGTTCGGGCATCCCCAGCAAGCCCGCCAAATAACGATCGGCAAAGCCGTTCTTTTTGGCGCGGGTCAACAATTCGTTCGGCAGCTGTTGGCCGGCGAAGCAGAGAATCTCTTCCTCCAGCTCAACCAGCTCGCGCATTTGCTCGATGAACCAAGGCTTGATATGCGTCCGCTCGGCCAGCGTCTGGACGTCGGCGTTCTTGCGGAGCGCCTCGTACATCATGAACTGCCGCTCGCTGGACGGCTGGGTCAGCATTCCCAGCAACTCGTCCATCGATCGCCGAGCGAAATCCTTGGCGCCCCCCAAACCGTGCCGGCCGATTTCGACGGAACGGATCGCTTTTTGAAGGGCTTCCTTGTATGTCTTGCCGATGCTCATCGCCTCGCCGACGGCCAGCATCTGCGTGCCCAACCGATCCTGCAATCCGGCGAATTTCTCAAACGCCCAACGGCAGAACTTGACCACTATGTAATCGCCCCAAGGCGCGTAGTTTTCCAAGGTGCCGCCGCGCCAATAAGGGATTTCGTCCATCGTCAGTCCACCGGCCAGCAACGACGATACGTAAGCGATAGGAAACCCCGTCGCTTTGGAAGCCAGCGCCGACGATCGCGACGTCCGCGGATTGATTTCAATGGCCAGCACGCGACCGCTCGTGGGATCGTGGGCGAACTGGATGTTCGTGCCGCCAATCACGCCGATCGACTCGACGATGGCGTACGAATACTTCTGCAGGCGTTGCTGCAACTCGGGCGCTATCGTCAGCATCGGTGCGACGCAATAGGAATCGCCGGTATGCACGCCCATCGCATCGACGTTTTCGATAAAGCAAACCGTGATCAGCTGGTTTTTGGCATCCCGCACGACCTCCAACTCCAGTTCTTCCCAGCCTTCGACCGATTCCTCGATCAGCACCTGTCCGATCATGCTGGCTGCCAGGCCGCGGGTGGTGACGGCACGGAGTTCGTCCAGGTTGTAGACCAGGCCGCCGCCCGTGCCGCCCATGGTGTACGCCGGACGGACGACGGCAGGCAGTCCAATCCGCTGAACAATCTGCTCGGCTTCTTCCACGCTGATCGCAATTTCGCTCCGCGGCAACTCGATGCCCAGCAGGTTCATCGTATCTTTGAACTCCTGGCGGTCCTCGCCCCGCTGGATGGCGTCCACCGGCACGCCGATCACCTGCACGCCGTACTTGGCCAGCACGCCGCGGCGGGCCAGCGCCGAAGACAGGTTCAGTCCTGTCTGGCCGCCCAGATTCGGCAACAGCGCGTCGGGACGCTCCTGCTCGATGATCTCCGTCATCCGCTCCACATTCAGCGGCTCGATGTACGTCACGTCCGCCATGCTGGGATCGGTCATGATCGTAGCCGGATTGCTGTTGACGAGGACGATTTCGTAGCCGAGCCTGCGCAGAGCCTTGCAAGCCTGCGTTCCCGAGTAATCGAATTCGCAAGCCTGCCCGATCACGATCGGTCCGGACCCGATGATCATCACCTTGCGGATGTCTGCGCGTTTTGGCACGGAGAAGTTCCTTTTCTTATCTGGCGAGATGTCGTTCAGCTAGACGTATTCGATGGTGGCCGGCGGTTTGGGAGTCAGATCGTACAAACAGCGGTTCACGCCGGGAACGGCCGTGATCCGCTCACAGATCCGCGTCAGTTTTGCCCACGGCAGCTCGACGGCGGTCGCCTCGCGGGCATCCACGCTGTGGATACAGCGGACCACGATGATATCGCCGAATTCCCGCCGCCCCTCGCGGATGCCGGTCGCTTTGTCCTGCAACAACACCGCCAGGTACTGAAAGGCGTGCGTGTCGGCCAGTTCCTCTTCGACGATGGCGGTGGCGGTGCGGACGGTGGCCAGCCGCTCGGGAGTGACTTCGCCGACAATCCGCGTCGCCAGCGCGGGCCCGGGAAACGGTATCCGCGCGGTGATTTCCGATGGCAGACCCAACTGCAGCGCCAGTTCGCGAACGCCGTCTTTGCGGAGCGTCGCCAGGGGCTCCAGTACCTGGTAGCCGTACTCCTGCTCGGGATCGATGCCGATCTGCGCCAGGATGTTGTGCTGGCGCTTGATGCCGGCCACCGTCTCTTCGATATCGGTTAGGATCGTGCCGTGCAGCAGGAATCTGGCGCCGCTTTCCCGCACCAGGCGGCCGAACACCTCGCGATAAAACGTGGCCGTGATCGCGCGCCGCTTCTCCTCCGGATCCGTCAGGCCCGCTAACGCGCCTAAGAATTCCTGCATCGCGTCGACTCGCCGCACGGGAATATCCAATTCGGCGAACATCTGTACGACGCGTTCCGGTTCCCCCTCGCGCATCAAGGCGTTGTCGATGAACACCGTTTTCAATCGGTCGCCCAGCGCGCGATGCCCCAACACGGTAACCACCGAGCTGTCGACGCCTCCGCTGAGCGCGTTGATCGCCAGACCGTCGCCGACGGTCTGCCGCAGGGACGCAATCTGCCGTTCGATAAATGCTTGGCAATCCATCTGGTGCTTCCTTGTGGCTGTTCAGAGCCGTACGGGGATTCCTTGGGCCGCCAGATACTCTTTCATCTGACGGATGGTATACGTGCCGAAATGGGCGATCGACGCCACCAGCACGGCGTCGGCATGACCGTCGACGATGGCTTCCTGCAGATGCTCCAACGTGCCGGCCCCGCCGGAAGCGATGACGGGCACGCGGACCGCGTCGGCGATCGCCCTTGTCATGGGAATGTCATAGCCGGTACGCATTCCGTCCGTATCCATGCTGGTGGGCAAGATTGCGCCGGCGCCCAACGCTTCGACTTGACGCGCCCAAGCCACGGCATCCAGTCCGGCTCCCTGCGTGCCGCCGCGAACGACGACTTCGAACCCGGACGGCAGCGTGCTGGACTGGCGAGTGTCAATCGCCACGGTGATCCGCCCCGATCCGAACTTCTCCGCCGCCTCGCGGACCAGTTCGGGACGCCGGACCGCCGCCGTATTGATGGAAATTTTCGAGACGCCCACATCCAGCAGGGCTTGTATGTCGGCGACGCTGCGGATGCCACCCCCGACGGTCAGCGGGATCGAGATCCGCTCCACCGTGCGGCGGACCGCGGCCAGCATCGTCGGCCGCTCCTCGACACTGGCGGTGATGTCAAGGAAAACCAACTCGTCCGCTCCCGCGTCGCTGTACGCGGCACCGTTCTCCGCCGGATCGCCGACATCCTGCAAATTGACGAAATTGACGCCTTTGACCAGCCGGCCGCTCTTGACGTCTAGACAGGGAATGATGCGGCGATAGGCCATGCGGGATGCTCCTTGTGGGTGGGGCTAGAGTTCCGAGGGGCCGACTTTTGGGCGGCGCTCTCGAGCGAGCCTTTTGATCAGCCGCTGGGTAAGATAACGGAACGCTACTCGTCAAGTCCAGTATGGGGAGCGATCTTTTCTGCAGCAGCACTGGACAATCGTCAACTCACGGCCACCACCCCGTGCGCCCCGACCAGTCAGAAGAACGCGGAAAAAAGATGCCATGCCCCCAGGAACAAGGCACTAGACTGCCGAGCGTGCGGCTTTCAGTTGCGCAGCTACTTTTTCGGCCACCTTTTCACTCTTGAAGATACAGAACGGAATGCCGACGCCGCCGAACGCGTTGCCGGTGAAGTACAGGCCGGGCAGCTCCTGCAGCGCCGCTTCGACTTGTTGCATTCGCTCGCCGTGGCCCACATAGTACTGCGGCATGCCTTGATCGTAGCGGCTGATCAGCACCGAGTTCGGCTCGCCGGAGATTCCCAGCAACTGGCCCAGTTCGTCGCGAGCGACGGCGACCAGTTCGTCGTCGGGCAACGCCGCCAATTCCGGCTGCAATTCGCCCCCGATGAACGCGCGGACCAGCGCCGCGCCGTCGGGCGCCCGGCCCGGATACTTGACGCTCGAAAAGCTGCCCGATAGGACTTTGCGATTCTCGACTCGCGGGACCACAAAGCCAAAGCCGTCCATCGCGTGTGCGATCTGGTCGCGGCGATAACCGAGCGACACGACCGAGCAGCTGGCGTGCGGGATGGCCGCCAGATGTCCGGCCAACTGCGGATGGACGTCCGCCATCAAGCGGGCGGCGGCGGTCGCCTTGGGGGCCAGGATGACGGCATCGCAGTGGAACGTTTCCGCGGTGGTGCCCGCGGTCGAGACCAGCCAGCCGCCGGCCGGATCCCGCGCCAACCGGCTCACCGGCGTGCTGGTCCGAACCGCGTCCTTCGGCAGTCGCGCGGCAAGCGTGTCGATCAAACTCGAGATGCCGTCCCGCAGCGTCATGAACATGCTGTACCGGGCCCCGCTGCCGCCTTGCGTCTGCGATCGCTGCTTGCCCGCCTGTTTCCAGACGGCGCGGATCAAACTGCCGTGATCGCGCTCCATGTCCTGGAACCGGGGCATCGTGGACCGCACGCTCAATTTTTCCGGATCGCCCGTATAGATGCCGCCAATCAGCGGCTGGACCAGACGGTCGTAGGTTTCCCGCCCGAAGCGCCGCGTGACAAACGATGCCAGGCTCTCGTCACCCGCCTCGCGGCGCCCCCGGATGAAGTACTCGCAGGCCATCCGCAATTTGCCCCAGGGACTGAGAATCGGTGTCGTGACCACCGGCCAGATGCGGCTGGGGGCCATGATCACGAACCCCTCGGGGATCCGCCGCAGCCGGCCGCGGCATACGACGAAGGCATGGCGGTGCTGGTGGTTTGTTTGCATCAGCTGGTCGCCCAGGCCGACGCGCTGGCACAATTCAATGCCCCACGTCGGATTGGTGATGAAGTTGTCTGCGCCGCGTTCGATCAGATAGCCGTCCTGCCGGACCGTCTCCAAGACGCCGCCCAAACGTGGGGCTGCCTCGAATAATCGCACCTCGGCGCCGGGGACCAGTTCATGGGCACGGTGTGCAGCAGCCAGGCCGGAGATTCCTCCGCCAACAACAGCAATGCGGAGGGGCACAGCGGGTGATGTCATCATGGTAATTATGGAGCGGAGATGGGTAGGAAAATGGGACGGGAAAATGAAACAGGCAACAGCCTGGACTACTTGGACTGTCGCCGCCGACGGCGCTGGGCACTGTTAGACCCGCTCGGCTGGAACTTGGCAAGTGGGGAGTTGGTGTTGCGGGCCAGCGGTGAACACGTAGTCGGCACACGGGCGACACGCCCAACAAGCAGGCCGGGCCGCGTCCGGCGCCACGGCTTGCCGGCAAGCAGCGGGTCTCAACGTCCAGCCAATTGCAGGATCTGCTCGGCGACCTGGCCGTCGGAGCGGCCTTGCTGCAAAGGCACGAAGCTGCACTCGCTCAGATTGCGAAACCATGTCTCTTGATGGCGGGCAAATTGTCGGGTGCGGGCTTTCACCGCTTCGATCGTCGCGGCCGCGTCCTGTTCTCCGCGGAGGTGTCCGATCACCTCGCGGTATCCGACCGCTTGCAGGGCCGTGCGGCTCAATTCGCCGTGCCGCTCCAGCAGTGTGCGCACTTCGTCCACAAAGCCAGCGGCGAACATGGCTTCCACACGGCGATTGATCCGTTCGTGCAATATCTCGCGCGGCCAGCTGAGCACGAACACGCGGCAGCGATCCGCCGGCCGCGCTTCTTCGAATTGCGTCTGCAGATGACTGATCGGACGGCCCGTTGCGCGATAGACCTCCAAAGCCCGGATGATCCGCCGCTTGTCGTGCGGATGCAACTTGGCGGCCGACAGCGGATCGACTTGCCGCAGCCGCTCGTACAGCGCCGGCAAACCTGCCTGTGCCAACTCCTCTTCCACCGCTCGGCGAAATTCCCAGTCCGCAGGCGGGCCGCGAAAAATGCCTCGCAGCAGGGCCTTGAGGTACAACGGCGTGCCGCCCACGAACAGGACTTCGCGCCCGCGCCCGCGAATCTCGGCCGCGGCGCGCCTCGCCGCCTCGAGATAGTTCGACACGCTGAAGTCGTCCCGCGGCGACAGCAAGTCCAGCAGATGATGCGGCACACGGTCCCGCTGCAGCGGTGTCGGCTTGTCCGTCCCGATATCCATCTCGCGGTACAGGGCCATGGAATCCAAGGAGATGATTTCGGCGCCGATCCGCAGCGCCAATTCGATGCCGGCGGCGGTCTTGCCGCTGGCCGTTGCACCGGTCAAGTACCAGCAGTCCAAGAACGACCCAGGGGAAGCGGCTTCTGAGGCGTGTGGATCGGGATTGTTCATAAGCAGGAAAACAGGCTGGTTCGCGAGACGGTCATTGCCAGCGAGCCAGGATGCCTTTACAGTAGTTGGACTGGGAACCGGCAGCGAGGCTTCCGATCGGGGCGGTCCCGTTCCTGATGTGAGCCCGTCCCTGATGTGGGATGGCTTATTGTGAGATCTTCCGCCGTTGCGTCAAGGGCCGGCTACGTCTGGAAACGATATGACTGCAAACAATTCGGTGCTATCGCGGCTGATGCAAGTGATCGAGGATCGCAGGGCGAATCCGCCGGAGCGATCCTACACGACGAGCCTGTTTCGCGGCGGCGTGGATAAGATCGGCGGCAAGGTCTTGGAAGAGGCGCGCGAGGTGGTCGAGGCGGCCGGCGAGCCGGGGGATGAAGGCCGCCGGCACTTGGTGGCCGAAGCCGCGGACGTGATGTATCACCTGCTGGTGCTGTTGGCCCATCGCGATGCCGGACTGGACGATGTCGAGGCCGAGTTGGGCCGCCGGTTTGGAATTTCAGGACTGGATGAAAAGGCTTCACGGACATCATGACGAATCTGCGCATCGGCGTTCCCAGCAAGGGACGGTTATCGGAACAGGCTGCCGAACTGCTGAAGCAGGCGGGGCTGCATTTCAGCCGCCAGGAACGCAACCTGTTCGCCCGCGTCAGCCAGATGCCGATCGAGGTGACGTTCCTCCGAACCGACGATATTCCGGTGCTGTGCGCCGAGGGTGCGATCGACATGGGGATCACGGGCAGCGACTTGATCGCCGAGACCACCGCCGACGTGGAACAGCGGCTGGCGCTGGGCGTCGGCAAGTGCCGGCTGGCCCTGTGCGTGCCGGAGGATTCTGCATATGCCGCGCCCGGCCAATTGGGCGGGCATCGCGTGGCGACCAGCTTTCCACGCATCACCGAGGCGTTCCTGCGACGGCACGAGGCCGATGTCCACTTGGTCCCCGTTTCGGGATCCGTCGAAGTGATGATCGCGCTGGGCGTCGCCGACGCCGTCGTGGATCTCGTGGAGACGGGCAGTACGCTGGCGGCCAATCGCTTGCGGATTCTGGACGAGATCGGCCGGTACGAGACGGTCCTGATTCAGAATCGGCGGCGGCGGTTGAGCGACGTGGCGGATCGCATCGTGCGGCGTCTGGAAGGGGTCGTGATCGCCCGCGCCTATTCGCTGTTGGAGTACAATATTCCCGTCGAGAAACTGGCGGAAGCCGAGCAGATCACGCCGGGGTTCAAGTCGCCCACGGTCAGCCGTCTGGAAGACCCCAGCTGGTGCGCGGTGCGCGTCATGGTGCCGCGAAACAACGTGATCGCCGTGATGGAGCGGCTCGAATCGCTGGGCGCTTCGGCCATCCTGGAGATGCCGATCATCAATTGCCGGTTGTAGTTCGCATCAGCAACGCCCCGGTGTCCCGGTCCCAGCGGACCGTGCGGCGCGGCAAACGGTGATAGCCGTGGCAGTCGGTGCAAACGACCTGCGACGCGTCCGTCTTTTCGGGGCAGCGCTGCTGCCAGCGTTTCAGAACTTCACGGGCCGGAGCGTCGTGCATATCATGACAGTCCGCCTGGCAGCTGGCGTCGATCTTGGCCAGAGCAAACATCTTGTCCGGCGGCGTCACGTTGTCTTCGTCCTCGCGGTGCGCCAGCGACGCCCCATGACACTTGACGCAGCCCACGCCCTGCTTGGCATGGCTGACCGCCAGCGGTTCCGCCCGGTAGTTGTCGTGACATACGAAGCAGGCGTCATTCATCTTCAAAAATGCTTGATCTTTGGCTTCCTTGGCCGCCGGTTCCTCTAGCAATAACAACGGCGCGGACTTGTTCACTTTCAGCGGCAACAGGGCCGGCAGTTTGCCGGGCGGCTTGGACGGTGCTGCTTCGTCGGCGCCTCGCACCCGCGGCAGGTCCTGTCGGACGAGGGCGAACGAACATGAAACCAGCACAAGAAGCAATAAAGGGAAACGGTGACGTCGGCAGAATTTGCAGAGGTAGTTCATCAGGGGCATTCGACTCCGTGGAACAAATCAGAGGGCGATTCTGGTGGACGGGGGAGGATTTCGGTTGCGGCAGTTACGTGCTTTGTTTCTTATACCCTGTTGTCCGAAGTGGTTTCAAGGAGGTTGGCAAAAAAATGAGGGGGCAAAAAGATGACGGCAACATCTGGCGTTTGAGGCCGCTGGGCTTTACCCCAGGGGAGTTCTTCACCTTCGACCTAGCTTGCCATGACACGAAACCGCCGGCGCGCCGACTGGTAGACAGGAGCGTTGATTTATGCCAAGGTGTGCAGCGCGCCGTGCATGCGCGCGGCTCGAGAAAGGAAAAGCGAATGCTACTCTGGATCCGTCTGATACTGATCGTGGCGACGATCGGAGTCCTGGCCGCCGATTTCCAGGCGTTGGGGGCCGAACCGTCTGGTGCGGCGGTCGAACGAATCGGGCCGCCGACCTACTACATGCAGGACTTGGACCGCTATCACGTGCCGGCGCCGGACGCCCGCCGCCCGGCCTGGAAAGAACAGCCGGTAACGCGCGACACGTACATGAAGTGGATCGACGAATCGGGCCATCTGAGCTACGCGGATAGCCCCCAACACGGAGTTTACGGCCCGCGGCACCTCCTGCCCGTGCTGGCCAAGTACGTCCAGACCGGCGATGTCAAGTTCGGCCGAGCCTGCCTGGCCATGCTCAAGGACTACGACCGCTGGATGCGCACAGCGGTCCAGAAAGACGGCTGGCACAGCAACTATATGCACGAGCCGACCCTGCTCGGCCTGTACGCGCGGCACCTGGCCCAGGGCGGGTTGCTGGACGGGCAGAAGGATCCGTGGTTCAAGGCCATGATCCTGTTCATGAACCGGAACATTCATGTGTGGGGGACGGCGGAGGATTTCTGGCGCGGGCCGATGCACCGGGCGCAGGGTGAAGGTGTGATGAAGGCGATTGCCGCCGCCTGGTATCCCGACGCGCCGGAGGCGGCGCAATGGCAAGCGTACAGCGACGCGGTGTGGGCCGATTTCTGGCCGTATCGCGACAACCCGGCCAACGACACCGGATACTATTACGGCACCACGTTCCCGCTGATGCTCGGCGCGGAGATCCTGAACCGCCAGGACGTGTTCAGCGACCCGGAGATGCGCAAGACGTGGGAACGGATCATGTGGGAAGTGACGCCGGACGGGGCGATCTGCCCCTACGGCGCACACGGCGGATGGAACAGCAGCGACGGCCAGCGGATCTGGATGCTCGAACTGTTGGCGGCTCGGACCGGGGGCGGACGCTACCGCTTCGCCGCCCACAAGCTGATGAACTACCTGCTGTACCAGCAGGACCGGTATCTGAGTCAGCACATGCTCGCCGGACCGGGAAGCACCGAGCAGATCGCCGTCGCCTATCTGCTGGCCGACGACTCGATCAAGCCCGTGGCACCGGAGTCCGGCTCGCGGATTCTCTATCGCAAGGAAACGCTGCGGCTGCGGGGCAAGGCTGTCGCTGCCAAGTATCTGCAGGACCTCGATCCGCGCCCCGACAAGGCTCAGATCTGCTGCGGGCTGATCGTCACCGGCCAGGTCATGCCTGCAAAGATGGTGCTGCGAAGCGGCTGGAATCAGGGAGACTTCTTCGCTCTGGTGGATCTGTTTCCGCGGCACGACCCGCTGAACGTGACGGGCATTGTGGGCCTGACGCGCTGGGGAACGCCGCTGACGCAGACGTTCTCGGCCAAAGGTTCTTCGGACGAGAATCGGCTGGCGGTGGAAGACCTCGGGGGTACCGCGCCGCTGCGATTCAACACCGATCCGAACCTCAGCGATGTCTATTACCAGCAGGTGGACATTCCGGAGTTTTCCGACTTCAACGCCGCAACGTTCGCGACCGTCCGCGTGAGCGATTACCAAGGATTTCCGTTGCAGCTGGCACGGGAATTCATGTTCATCAAGAATCGCTTCTTGGTGGCGCGGGATATCGCGGAATTCGAGGCGGCTTTTCTGACGCAGGTGGGGCCGGTGTGGAACACGCAAAACGTGGGCCCGCAGATCGGTGCTACCTGGGCCAACACCTTCCTTCATTCGCCGCGGGCGCAGGGCATCGGGCTGCATGCGCCGCCGCAGGATCTGCTGGTCTACTTCACGCCCCAGCCTCGCTGCAAGCTGCAAGTGGTGGATCGGACGGCCGTGGATCCGCGCGCCGCAGACATGCCGGCCCAGTTGCGCTACACGTGGCGCGGGGCAGCGCAGCCCGGACAGAAGCTGCTGTTCACGCAGGTCTACTATCCTCACGCGCCCAGCATGAAGAAGGTTCTCTCCAACGCTCCCGGTGCGGCGCACGCGGCGGATCTGCTGGGCACCGCCGGCGCCGACGGCATCCAGGTGCTGCTCGATACGCCCGAGGCCACGGTCCTCCGCTTCACTTTCGACTCGGATCGCGTGGAATGGGTCGTGAGCAATCCAGCCGGCAAGTCGGTGGTCGCCGACGGCATGAGCACCGACGCTCGATATCTGTACGTGGATCTCATCCCCGGTCAGGTTCCGTCGATTGCTGCCGTCGGAGCGACATTTGCGGCGATCAAAGGCGAGGATCTGTTCCGGCAAACGGAACGGGAAAACTTCGAAAGGTAGGACGAGATGATGAATTCGATTACAGGCATCATCGCGGCGATGATAACGACGCTGGTCACGGCGACGGCAGCGTTGGCCGCCGAGCCGGTGACTAGCCTGGACGCGGAGGAACTGCTCCGCCTGGCTCGGCCCACGGCGGGGGAGTGCTATCTGACCGAGCCGCCCGCGGGAATCGCCGGCGCGCCGGAGCGGCTGTTCGCCTGGGCGGCAGCGGGCGGCAGCATGACGGTGCGCGTGCCCGTTCCGGCCGATGGCTACTATGCGGTCCGTAGCACGATCCTGTGGGGACCGTGGGCCGAAGGCCGGTTCGGCCGATTCGTGCTGGCCGGCGGGCCCGCCAAGTTCCCCAATGCCTACCAAGGCTGGTACGGCACTCCGCCCGATCCGCCTTATCGCCTGCGGGACCAGGTATGGGGCATCGCCCACCTGTCCGCGCCGGCGGTCGAGCTGAGTTTCGAGCCGGCCGGCGGCGGCGGGCGGCTGATGATCCTGGGCGATCTGCGGCTGGAGCCGCGGGCCGCGGACGGGCTCAAGCCGGAAGAGTTGGAGCGTAAGGTGGCATCGCCCCGGATCGTGCTCCGCCCTTGACACGGCTCGCCGGGACCGCTAGACCTTGAAATCGTTGGGTTTCCGAGTGAAGCGTCCAGGCGGCGCGAGGAAGCGCAGAAATCTCAACACCCGCTACGGCTCGTGCTTCGGAATGAGGAGGGCATCGATGAAACGCATCTCACATTCGCGGTGTTCGCGGCGGCAATTTCTCCGGAGCATGGCCGGCACGGCCGTCGCTGCGCCGTTGGTGATTCCCGCGTCCGCGCTGGGCGCAGAGGGGCGTCCGCCGCCCAGCGAACGGATGGTCATCGGACACATCGGCATGGGCTGGTTCGGAATCAACGACTTGAACATTTTCCTCCAGGGCGACGATGTGCAGAACGTAGCCGTGTGCGACGTGGACCGGAACATGGCCGCCGAAGCCAAGAAGCTGGTCGATGCCCGCTATGGCCATGGCGACTGTAAGATCTACGCCGACTTTCGCGAACTGCTCGACCGCGGCGACCTCGACGCGGTGAGCATCGCGACCCCGGACCACTGGCACGCCATCCCGACGATCGAAGCTTGTCGGCGGGGCATCGACGTGCATGTCGAGAAGCCGCTGAGCTTGACGATTCGTGAGGGACGGGCGATGGTCCAGGCGGCGCGGCGGTACGGCCGGGTCGTGCAGACAGGCAGCGAAGCCCGCTCCCAGGCCCATGTCCGCTTTGCCTGTGAACTGGTGCGCAACGGCCGCATCGGCAAGGTCCAGGAGGTCTATGTCAGCGGCGTGGGCGGGCCGTCGAGCATGGCGATCCTGCCGGAGCAGCCGATCCCACCGGAGATGGACTGGGACCGTTGGCTTGGCCCGGCCCCCTGGCGGCCGTATAACCAAGGCTATCATCCCAGGTCCTGGCGCGGGTACTACGATTTTTCCGGCGGCGGACTGACCGATTGGGGCGCGCATCATTTCGACTTGACCCAGTGGGCTCTGGGGACGGACGACACCGGGCCGGTCCAGATCATCCCGCCCGATGGCAAAGAACACAAGTTCCTGACCTTCGTCTACGCCAGCGGAGTGCGCGTGTACCACGTGCTCGGCGGCCAGCCGGACGTCGAGCTGCTGAGTGCGGTGACGGTGATCGGGACCGAGGGCCGAATCGGCATGCGTTATGGAGCGTTCGACAAGGCCGATCCGCCGTCGCTGATGAAGGAGGTCATCGGATCGAACGAGATCCGGTTGCACCAATGCCCGCCCGGCGGTCACGAGCGCGGCGATTTCCTCACATCCGTGCGCAACCGCAGCCTTCCCGGCGCGGACGTCGAGATCGGTCACCGCACATGCACCGTCGCGCATTTGGCGCACATCGCCTACCGTCTGGGCCGGCCGTTGCGATGGGATCCGGTCCAGGAAGTATTCCCCGGCGACGAGGAGGCGAACACCCAGTGCGGCCGTGCGATGCGCGAACCGTGGACGCTGTAGCCGATTATGCGTCGTTCCTAGATCAACATGGTTACATTTTGGTGGATTTGGGGGTCGGGCGTTCAAAATTCAATTTTGGCCGACCACGGCTCGGCTTGATGGTTAGACTCTCTATCGGCCAAAATTGAATTTTTGAACGCCCGACCCCCCTTGCGACGCCCTAAACGAAAAGGAGCACATGCAATGAACCGTCACCATCAGAGAACGTTCCCGTGGGCTTTGCTGTCCGCTGCCATCTTACTGGCGATGCTGAACGGCACGGCGCCGGCCGCCGAGCCGGGGCTGCCCAATCCCTTCTTCGTATTCAGCAACGGTTTGGGAGGCATCGCCGATCCGCCCAAGGTGCTCGACGAGCTGGGTTACGCCGGCGTCGGCATCAGCGGTCTGAACGTCCTCGGAGCGGTGCAGCAGTACGAGCGGGCGGGCCTGAAGGTCTTCAATACCTACGTCGGCTGCCGGCTGGACAAGACGCCTGCCTACGATCCGCAATTCAAGCAGGCCATCGAGGAACTCAAGGGCACCGGCGTCGTCCTGTGGCTGACGGTCCTCGGCGGCAAGTACGGCCAGGAGGATGACAAGGCCGGGGATGTCCTTCGGGAGATCGCCGATCTGGCCGCCACGTCCGACCTGCGTGTGGCCCTCTATCCTCATGCCGGCTTCTACGTGGCGACCACCGCCGACGCCTTGCGATTGGCCAAAAAGGCGGATCGCAAGAATCTGGGCGTTTCGATCAACCTCTGCCACGAGCTGATGACCGACCAGGGCCCCAAGCTGGACGAAACGATCCGCGAAGCTGCCCCGCACCTGTTCGTGGTCTCGATCAACGGGGCGGACGTCAAGCAGCCAGGCTACAGTTGGGACCGCCTGATTCAACCGCTGGGTCAGGGAGACTTTGATGTCTGCAGCTTCCTCGCCAAACTCAAGGCGATCGGCTATCGCGGCCCCATCGGGCTTCAGTGCTACGCGGTCAAAGGCGACAAGCTGGAGAACCTCCGCCAGTCGATCAAGGCTTGGAACGAGTATCGGGCTCGCCTGGGCGCGGAAGGATCTGACGGGAAATAGCCGAAAATTTCGGACATACGTAGTCACCACGAGAAGGAGCATCCGATGAATGCTTGGCAATGGTTCGCAGCCGGTTTGGCCATGTTCGGCCTGGCACTGGAGGCACCCCAACTGCTGGCTGGAGAGCCGACGCCGGGCACGCCGGCGAAGCCGGAAAACCTGGCCCGAGCGGCTCAGGCTTCGGCGTCCACCTCGTACAGCGGCCAGTACTTGGCTCAGTTCGCCTGCGACGGGCAAGTGCCCGCTCCGGGCAGCGCGGCCGACATCGGCAAAGCTTGGGCCGCGCGGGGCAACGACCATCCCGAAGGCGTCGCCTTTACGCTCCAATGGCCGGAGCCGGTCACGATTGCCGAAGTCGTGTACTACGGCCGAACGGCGTTCGCCGCCAGCGAGAACTGGAAGGATTTCGAGATCCGCCTGGACGACGCGCTCGCCGTGGTCCTCAAGGGCACCCTCGTCGGCGGCCACGGTCCGCAGCGCATGTCACTGCCGGAGGCCGCCACTGCGCGGAAGCTGACGATTCGGTTCACCAGCTCGTGGGGTGGCCCGAATCCCGGGGCGTCGGAAATCGAGGTTTATGCGACGCGACCGGCCGAGGCCGCCTTGGGCGCATTCATTCCCGCCAACAAGCTGTTGATGGACGGCAGCGGCCCCCCGCCGCCGCCCACGGTCGAGGAATCGGCCCAGCTGGCCCGTCAACTGAAGGCCGCCCGATTTGGCTTTACAAAAATGGTTGCCGTCCAGCGGCATCATATCGGTGCTTCGCACGTCTACACCTATCACTGCGAGGGCCAGCGGGACGGCGGAGGCCTGTTCGTGTACGACGTAGCCGACGGTAACTTGACGCGGTTGGTCGATTCGCCCGACGGCCAAATCCAAGCCTGCGACCTGTCGTACGACGGTCGGACGATCGTCTTCGGCTGGCGGAGGCAGGCGGCTCCGTACCAGGTGTATACGATCAATATGGATGGTACGGACCTGCGTCAGCTGACCCAGCCGGCCGACGGCCACAACTACGACCCGGCCTGGCTGCCCGACGGCCGCATCGTGTTTCTGTCGTCGCGAATCTCCCAGGCGGCGTACTGTTTCTTTACGCCGGTGGGTATCTTGTGGACCATGAACGCCGACGGTTCCGATCAGCGCCGGATCTCGTCGAACTATCTGAACGACTTCACGCCGGCCGTGATGAACGACGGCCGCATCATCTACGGCCGCTGGGAGTACGTGGATCGGCCGGCGATCCCGATCCAGAGTCTCTGGACCATCCAGGCCGACGGCACCATGCTGCAGGGATTCTTCGGCAATCGTGTCTTGGATCCGGCGTCGTTCATCGAGCCCCAGCCGATTCCCGGATCCCGCGCGGTGCTGTGCACGCTGACCGGCCACAACGGATCGTGCCGCGGCGCGATCGGGATCATCGATCCCAGTCACGGGAACAACGCCCAAGCCGGCATCCGGAACATCACTCCGGAGATCCGGCTGCGCGGGATCGCTCACAGCAGCAATGGCCCGCGGGGACCGTACCAGACGCCGTATCCGATCGATCCGCGGCATTACCTTGTCTCGTATGACGGCACGCTTCTGGTGCGCGATTACGACTGCACCGAGCAGGCGACGGTGCTGGAGCCCCGCGACGGCATGGGATTCTACAATCCGCGACCGGTGCGCAGCCGGACGCGACCGCCGATCCGCAGCAGCCAGCTGGCCGCCGACGGCGACGCCGCGAGCATGGCGACGCTGTATCTCCAGGACGTCTACAACGGCTTGGAGCCGCATGTCCAACGCGGCGAAGTGAAGCAGATCGCGGTCGTCCAGGAGGTGACGCGAGCCTTGATCTCCAGCGCCGGCATCCATCGGCCGCTGTACGACTTTCAGCGGATGCTCGTGTCGTGCGGGGCGACCTATGTGCCGAAGAAGGTGCTGGGATTCGCCGACGTGGCCGAAGACGGCTCGGCCAGTTTTCGTGTGCCATCCATGCAGCCGCTGTACTTCATCGCCCTGGACGCGGAGGGTCGAGCCGTGCAGCGCATGAGGAGCTTTACGCATCTGATGCCGGGCGAGGTCCAAGGCTGCGTCGGATGCCACGAGTCGCGTCACGACGGGCCGCGCCCGCTGTTGCCGTCCGTGCTGGCCCGCGAGCCGCAGGACCTCGCTCCGCCGGAATGGGGCGTGCGCGGCTTTTGCTACGCGACGCTCGTCCAGCCCGTGCTCGACCGGCATTGCGTCGACTGTCACAACGCCCACAAGACCAACGGGGTGGACCTGGCGGGTGACCGTACCGACTGTTTCAACGTTTCCTACGAAACGCTGGCCGACGTCGGCCAAGGGCGAACCGGCAGCCGGTACGTGAATTGGATCCCCACGTACAACGGTCACGAATGGAACATTCAAGAGATCACGCCGAAGAAATGGGGCTCGCATCCCAGCAAGCTGGCCGGCCTCGTGCTCGACGGCCATCCGGACGAGGACGGCAAGCCTCGCGTCAATCTCAGCGAACCGGAGCGGCGGCGGGTCCTGATGTGGATCGATCTGAACGTGCCCTACTACGGCACGGCCGATACGGCGCATCCCGACTTGCCGGGCTGCCGGCAGATGTATCCCGCCGCGCTGCCGGAAGTGATGAACGACGTCTTCGCACGACGCTGTGCCGAGTGTCACCAGGCGCAGCAGCCGACCATGGCCAAGAGTTGGACGCCGCGAACGTCGCGCTGGCGGGGCGACACGTTGGGGCTGCGGATCGAGCGGCCCGAACGAAACGCCTTCTTGCTGGCTCCCCTGCCCGAGAGCGCCGGCGGGACCGGCAAGTGCGGCCAAGCCGTGTTCGCCTCGACGCGCGATCCCGATTACCAGGCCGTGCTCAAGACGTTCGAGCCCATTCAAGAGTTGGCCAGGCAGACGCCGCGCATGGACATGCCGGGAGCCGTTCCCGCTCGCATCTGTTTTGAGTGCCGGCGCGCCGACGAAGCCGAGCCGCCGTCCTCCAGCCCATGATGCGCATATCGCTCGACTCGGCGGAGACGATGTGCAACTTCGGCGACAGCGGGCGCACCCTACCTGCTCTCCAATTCAAAGTTGATTTCGTTGTCGCCGGCCGTGATTTCCCGCCTCAATTCCGAGTTGGTATTGTACTTCGCCAGCAGCAACTCAGGGAACCTCTTCATTTCGCCGGTGGCCGGGTCGGGCCGCTCGCCGCCGGTCGTAATGCGGACGGTGTGTTGGCCCTGCAGCGCCCCTGATTGGCTGAGGCTGTACTCAAGGGTGTACGCGCCGGTGGCATCCGTGCGCGCAGCAGAAGGCCGGCCCGCGTCGGGCACGAACTCGATACCGGCATCGGGCAGAGGGTTGCCGTCGAGTGTCACCTTGCCGTGAACTGTTTCGGTGTCGGGGCCTGAAGACCGCCCGCAACCCGCGGCAGCGACGAGCAACGCCGCAACCGCGGTCAAGATGGCCAGACTGCTCAACTTTACTATGGTACGAGACAAAAACATTCCCTTTCTCCCTTTGTGTATACTCCATACGCGTGCGAGCTGTGGCGGAAGCTTCAAAAGACGCTTGTCGCCACTGTCGAACCAGTCTCTTCTCAAAGGCTGGCTTTTCGACTTAATACTGGCCGATCACTTGGCCGTCTGCTCGCTGTCCGAGGTACTGATAAACCCGGGCAAAGTCGATGTCCTCGCTGAGGAACCGCGTGGAGCCGTCCAGCAGGCAGACCATCGCGCCGCCGGGGTGCATGCTGGCGATCGCCGCGTTCACGTCGTCCCAGTCGGCCCACGACGTGGGATTAATCGGACGAAACGTGTTGCAGAGGCTATCGTACTGCCAGTCTTTGGAATGCTGGGTCCCTTTGGGCGTTCCTGCCCAGACGCCGGCGCGGGACAGCGTGTTATTGTTCCCGGCCTTCGTTTGCCAGCAACGCTCGCCAAGTCCGATCGTGTTGCTGGTGCCATCGATGATCTCGCTGAGATTCAGGCCTTTATTGCGGAAGAATGTCCCGTCACAGTTGTCGTAGCAGCTCTGTTGGCTGCCCAGCATTCCCATATAGTTGGACGTGGCCGGCTTAGAGATCGCCGTGTTTGCATACGTACAGTTCGACCAGGTCCAGTTACGGTTGTTGGTCGGCGCCGAGGTGTCGGACGGGCAGCGATAGGCCTTCAAAGGCGTGGCGATTTCGGCCAGTCGCTGATCGATCGGGACAAGGCCATTCCCACAGCTGTCCCACAGCGCGGTCTCCTCGATGAACGGCAGGATCAACGCCGACCACGACCAGCCGTTCGGTTCATTGGTTGAGATCGTATAGCCGGTCGGCGCATAGCCGGTCGGCTGCACGACGGCGCCCGGCGGCAGGGTTCGGAAGGTGTCATGATAGTTGTGCAAACCGACGCCCAACTGCTTGAGGTTGTTCATGCACTGCGACCGCCTGGCTGCCTCTCGAGCCGCCTGAATCGCGGGCAACAGCAGCGCGACCAAGATGCCGATGATCGCAATCACAACCAATAGTTCCACAAGAGTAAAGCCGTTGCGACTATTTCGCCCGCTCAATAAAACTGCTCTAGTCATTTATAACTCCAATTAGACATGAACAAAAAGACCCAAAAACCTAGGTTTGGATAGCCAATTTAAGTAGCGCTCGCGGAATTGAATTCGGCCGAGATTCGCCGTTGCCGTAAAGGAGGGACGTTGGACCGGCTACGAGAAGTTCTTTGTGAAACTTTGATCCGCGATCATTAAAGATGACCGTTAGATCCGCAAAACCTCATTGCTCCGACCGTAACTGTTGATCCGCACCAGCTACGATTTTAAGAATTTGGCGAGGTAAACGCAAGCCTATTGGTCTTGCAGGCTCATAAATCCGCCGCGGTCCGGCGACGTTACAAACTTCCGTTCCTGAACAGGTACCCCCTCGGGGGCACCTTCTTGCTCCACGGGCGGCCAAATTTAACTTTGTGGAAAATCCCTGGGGTCCCAAGATCCGCTTGCCGTAGCGGCGAACCACTCTATTAATGTAAGTGCTGTGGTCCGGGGCCAGCCGTAGGCGACCGTTGCGAGACGACATTCCCCATCCCAAGTTCCGGCCAGTCTTGCGCCGGCCCGATTTTTCTGTCGTAAGCGAGAGGCCGCGATGTCAAGCGGCAAGGGCATTGTCATTATGCTGAGCTACATCCACGAAGCCCCGCTCGCGAACCAGCAGGAAGAGACGAACGATTGCTTTGACGGGAGGCGGTTTGCCGCCGATTGGGGGCTTGTGGGCCAGACCGTACTGCTCTTCGCCGTCTGGATCTATCTGTGCAGTTTGCACTGGAACAACGATGGGCTGTGGTTTCAGGGGGACGCGCCGCGGCACGCGCTGACGGGGCTTTTTTGGAAAGATTATCTCCAGAGCTTTCCGACGAACCTGAAGGATTACACGTTGAGCTATTTCGCCCGATATCCGGCGATTAAGCCGACGTCGTATCCGCCCCTGTTCCATTGGCTCGAAGGCGGGATGTACGGGCTCGCGGGCCCCTCGCCCTATGTCGCCAAGCATCTGGTACTGCTGTTTGCCTTGCTGAGCGCCGTCTACACGATGTTGTGGCTGCGCCGTTGGCTTGCGCCCGAAGCGGGATGGGCAGGAGCCCTCTTGCTGCTCCTGCCGGGGATCGTTCGCTGGTCGCATGGCATAATGCTCAACGTGCCTGCACTAGGTTTCAGCCTGGCCGCCCTGTTTTATATGCGCTGTTGGATGGATCCACAGCGGGACACCGCGGGTTCACGCCAGCTGTACTTGGGAGTGGCGTTGAGCGTGGCGGCGGTGGCGACCTACTATCCGGGCGCCGTGGTGCTGGTGGTGATCGGAGCCTGGCTCGCATGTTTCGGCGGATACCGGCGTCTGCTGAGCCGCCGAACGCTCGCTTGGGCGGGAGCAAGCTCGCTGGCCGTGGCACCCCTCGGCTGGCTGTTGCTGCGCTGGGCGCCGACGAGTGTCGGATGGGTGATTCCGGCGGGAGAGCAAGTGGCAAGTCTGGGGAACTGGCTGTACTACGCAGTCCGGCTGCCCAACCTCGTCGGATTTCCTCTGCTCGGCCTCGCGGCCGCAGGGGCGGCGGCGGGATGCGCGAGCCGCCGCTGGCGGCATGAAACGTGGGTCCTGCTGATCTGGATTGCCGTGGTCTACCTCGTGTTCAGCCTGATTCGGGGCAAGGAAAGCCGGTATGTGCTGCTGCTTTGCCCAGCCCTGTTGATGCTGGGCACGATCGCCATCCTGGTACTTGTTCAGGCGGTCGGCCGGCGTCTGCGAGCGACGCCGGCCGCGATCCGAATCGCCACCGCCGCGATGGTCCTGCTGCTGATCGGCGTGCAAGTTGAGCAAGCTTGGCGGATTCCGGTCCCGGCGCTCAGCGGATTTCGCGAAGCGGCGGCCTTCTTTCGCCGGCATGCCCCGGCCGAACCGGTTCTCTACGACGGGTACTACGACGGTCCGTTCACTTTTTATGTGCGGGCTGGCGACCCCGGATTCCGCCAGCAAGTTGTGCTGGGGAACAAGCTTCTGTACGCCTACGCCTTGGACCAGGGGTGGCATTTGGAGGAGTATGCGTCGACTCCCGACCAGGTACTCGAGATCCTGCAATCACGGGGCGGTTGCCGCTGGCTGGCGATTGAAATGAGCGACCGATCCGACACGTTGGCCGCCGCCCGGCTGTTGCGCGAGGTTGTGCAACGCGAAGAATTCCAGCAAGTGGCGTCGTTTTCCATGGGTCCGCCGGGACGCATCGACATCTACCAACTGCTCGTACCGGTCCAGACGCCGGAATTCGTGGAACTGCCCTTTCCTATCCTAGGCGCCGGGACGCGGTTTCGCACGCGCCCCATTCCGGCGCGCCGCTTGGCGCATGACCGGGGATCGCAGGACTTTCTGCAATGAACCGTTGCGATTCAGACGTAAGCGGCCCCGCGGCGCCGACCGCGTAGGGTGCCGCTAGACGCGTCCGGACGGCAGGGGACGAGCAAAGCCTTGTTTTCCCGATCAACTGCTGCGGCGCCAGAAGCAACGGAACACGCTCGTGGACCGCCCGCCCAATCTCCGTCGGCGAGCGCCTCCCTGCGACCCGAGGGCACTTCCTATGGTGGGATGTTGATTGGATTATTGCATCCCAGCTGTTCGGAATCAACGTCACCGGGTTCCGTATGCTCTACAGTCTCTGCAGATAGATATCCTTGAACTGGACGCGCATCGGAGGCCCGACGTGGACCTGCAACGCCAGCCAACCGTGGACCAGGCGCTGGGGATCGCGGTCGTCCAATTCGCACATCGTCACGCCGTTGATCTTCAGCACCACGCTGCCGCCTTTGGCAATCACGGCATAGTCGTTCCACTCCTGCGGCTTGACGGCTCGAAGCAATTCCGCGGGATCGCCGAGTGATCCGGTGACCTGCCTCTTGCCCGCTTCGTCGATCGCCACTTTTTCGCCGCGTTCGGCCAACACGCCGCGGAGCAGGTATTCCATGATCACGCCGGTCCAGCGGCCCGAGGCATCGAAATCGGCTTGAGTTCCCACCAGCGGATCGCCTTGGGTCTGATTCGGCGGCCGTTTCTTGGCTCGATAATAGATGCCCGAGTTGCCGTTTTCCAAGCGGAACTTCAGCCGCAATTCGAAATTCTCGACTTGGTCTTTCCAGATCAGAAAGTTATTCTCCTTCAGGCCCGTGTCCGGCGTGGTCTGCCCGGTGATCGCGCCGTCCTGGACCGACCAAATGCCCCGGTCGCCGTGCCAGCCGTCCAACGTTCGGCCGTCGAACAGCGAGAGGAATCCGGGCTCCGGTGCGGGCTGCGTGCCGGGAACGTTCGTCCGCACGGGCCGGCTGGCGCGCGGCTCCGTCGGGGCCTCGAGATCGCCGGTGGCAAACTGGATCGCATCCAGATAGAACTGCAGCGTCTGCGGATTCGAATACAGGCTGGCCATGTGGCCGAACGAAGTGTTGAAAATCCGGCCTTTGCCATGGGACTTGACCCAGGTCAACGCGAAATCGTCTTGTTTGCGGTTCAGCCAGCGGACGCCCATGTTCGTCGTGGCGGGATCGATCGACATCAGGACGCGCAATTCCGAGCGGTCGTAGGGAGGACCGTAGGCGTAGATCTCGTCGGTGATGCGAAAGTCCTTGCCGCCAAAGGCCGCCACCAGCGGATGATCCGGCTCCTCGACCGTCACTCCGACTTCTTCGGTCCACGGATGTCCCGTAAACGTGGCACCGAACAGTTCTTTGAATTCGGGCCACTGCCGATTCGCGGCGATGGCAAAGTGCAGGCACACAACTCCGCCGCCGTTTTCGACGAAATCCAGAAAGCTCTTGCGGAGCGCCATCTCCACCGTTTCGGCATCCCCGCCCAACTTTTTCAACGGTCCCTTGGCCAAGTCCGCCGGCGTCGGCGTGATCCAAGCGCCGGAAGCGTTGTTCAGCACGATGGCATCGAACTGCTTGAGGTTCTCGGGCGCATACATCGCCAGATCGTCGCTGACCACCGGCTTGAAAGCCCCGCTTACTTCGCCGATGGCCTTCATCCCTTCTTCGCCATACGGGATGCAATAGCCCTTGTGCGGATCCTTGTCCATCAGGTGGGGCGGCGTGTTCCAGATCAACACCGTGCGCGCGCGTTGGGGCGTGACGCGGGCGTTGACCTGTTGCGCCGCCTTGCGAATCTGAGCGGCGTGGTGCGGATGGACTTGGGCCTCGGCGGACAGCGCGAGCGCACCCAGCAGCAAGCAGGTCAGGCTCACGATACGAGCGTGATGAATTCTCATGGCAAAAGCTCCTTGGGCAGTCGGGTCTTGAAATGTAACGTGCGCCATTGGCGGACTTCATGCACAGACATTAAAGGGTGGCTTCCCAGCGTGCCGCTTGATCGCGAAGGTACTCGACCAATCCGTTGGAATGCGACCGCAACAACGCGGCGGCTTCCGCTGCGGCGCCGCGGTCCAACGCCTGGACAATCGGCTCGTGCTCGCGGGCGATGACCAGGGGGTCGACGGTCGTCAAATAATCCATCGTAAAGCGGGTCCGCACCTCGAAAGCCAAGGCGTCCCAAACCCGCAGCAATACATGGTTGCCGGACGCTTCGACGATCGTGCGATGGAATACCTGATTGTGATGTTGGTAGCTGGCAAAGTCGCGTTGCTCGGCGGCTTGGATGATCCGCCGGACCACGCCGCGCAACGCTCGGCATTGGCGGGCAAAACGCGGCGCCGCCAATTCGACGGCCAGCGGCTCCAACACGGAACGGATCTGGAACGCTTGAATCGTCTCCGGCAGGCTGACTTGACGAACCCAAGCGCCTCGATGAGGCGCCGATCGCAGCACGCCCATCGCCACCAGTTCGCGAATCGCCTCGCGGACCGGAATCGAACTGGCGCTCATCTCCTCGGCAACCCGGGCCTCGACCACACGGTCCCCGGGCTGTAATTGCCCGCACGCAATGCGGTCCAGCAAACGCTCGCGGATCTGGTGCGAAATCGACTCGCGATGGATCGTCACCGGTGCCAGTCTGTCCATTTATAATCCGTCCGCCTTCAGCTAATCTTTCATCGAGTCTTCACCTTACAGCGTCCAGCCCGCACGGTACGGACGGCGCAGCAGGGCGTCGGCTTGCGCATGGTTGACGATCTTGCCCTCCAGCGGATCGTACTCCAATTCGTCTTCGAACTGGGTGGCGACGTTGGCCAACAACAGCATTTCCATGTACGGACCGGTGCTGCTGAAGTTGGACCAGGCCGTCCAACTGGTGTCGCCGCGGGCGACGCGCAGCCAGTCCGGTTCGGGCATCCCGTGCGAGTTGGTCAGCCGTTGGGGACCGCGTGTGTCCAGGTCCACAAACTGTTTTGCGGGCAGAAGGTCGATCGTGTAATTGTGCCCGGTCGAATGCAAGCGGCCCTTGGCGCCCAACAGAACCGCGCCGGCGAACTCGGACCATTTCTGCTTCTTGTCCCCCTGCTTGGCCTGATTGTTTGGATCGTCCCAATCGGCCGGATCTCCGACCAATTCATGCAGCTTCTCCGTCCAGCCCGGCGCTCCACCGCCGTTGACCCAGTGGATGGTGACCGGCGCCAGTTCGCCTCGCGCGGGGATCTGGAAATCGACTTTTTCCCACCGCGGGAACGATATCCGGTTGACGCCGGAAACCTCGGCCCGGACCTTGATCCGCGGTCGAGCCGGCACGTCCGCGTGCCACAGCGATGCGATGTCCAGTGCCAGGAACGTCAGATAGCTGGTATGCGAAGCCCACATGCCGATCTGGCCGGTGCCGAATTCTCGCCACTGCGACCAGCCGAGCCAACTGGCGTGGAACGGACGCTGCAAGATGGGGCCGAGCCAAAGATCCCAATTCAGATAGGGCGGGGCCGTCTGCTCGCCCTGAGGCGGCTCTTTCTTGTCCGCCCCGCCACCGGAGTTCCAAATATAGACTTCCCGGACCTCGCCCAGCACGCCGTCCTGGATCAACTCGACGCCGCGGCGGAATTGGGCCCCGGACGAGCCCTGGTTGCCCATCTGCGTCGCCACCTTGTGTTGTTCGGCCACCTGCCGCATCGTGCGGGCCTCGTGGACGCAGCCGCAGAGCGGTTTTTCGACGAAGGCATGTTTGCCGGCCTTCATCGCTGTGACGGCGGCGATCGCGTGCGTATGGTCCGGCGTGGCGACGATGACCCCGTCGATCTGCTTGTCCAGCTTGTCGAGCATTTCGCGGAAATCGTGAAACTTGGGAACTTCCGGGTGCTCCCGATAGGCCGCCGTCGCCTTGCTTTCATTCACATCGCAAAAGGCCACCACGTTTGCCTGCCGGGGGATCACGTCCGCGTACCATTTGCCGCGGCCGCCGACGCCGATCAGGGCGATGTTCAGCTTGTCGTTGGCCGCATAGCTGCGCGCCGACAGAGCGTCGTTCAGGATCACAAAGCCGGCGGCCGAACTCGCCATGCCTCGAAGTGCGCGGCGGCGCGTGATGTTGTGATTCAGGGTCTTCTCCTTTTGGTTACAGGGACCAGCCCTGGCGGTACTCGGGATGCGCCACGGCGTCGGCTTCCGCATGGTTGACGATCGTGCCTGCCAACGGGTCGTATTCCAATTCGTCCGGGAACTGGGTTGCCACGTTGCCCAGCATCAGCAGCTCGACGAACGGGCCCGTGTTGCTGAAGTTCGACAGTGTCGGCGCGCCGCCGCGGGCCGCTTGCAGCCAATCCCGCTCGTGGCCTTGGGCGGCCGGGAACGAGTCCGCCCGTCTGGGTTCTCCCGCGAATCGGTCTTCAGGATAAAGGAAGATGCCGCCGTTGTGCTCGTTGGCTCGGAGCATTCCCTTCGCTCCGACGATCAGGGCGCCGCCGTGCTCTTTCCAACGTTTCTCTCCGGCGTCGCCCCAATCGAGCTGGCGGCCGATGTACGCTTCCACCGTTTTGCGCGTTTGCTGGTGGCCGGCGAACCAGACGATGGTGATCGGCGGCAGGTTGTCGCGAGCGGGGATCATGAACTTGACCAGCTCCCAGCGCGGAAACGACAGCTTGTTGATCTCCGACGCCTCGGCCTGGATCCGGATCCGCGGCTTGGTCTGCGGGTCGGCTCGCCAGCACGCCAAGGCGTCGATGGCCAGGAACGCCAAGTAGGCGCTGTGAGTCGCCCACCAGCCCAGCATGGCCGTGCCGAAATCGCGCCACGCATTGATCTGGAGCCATTGTGGATGGAATTCCCGCCAGGCGGCCGGACCGACCCATAGGTCCCAGTTCAGGTACTCGGGAACAGGCTGCGTGTCGGCGGGCCGCGCCGTGCGATTGGTGCCCCCGCCCGCGTTCCAGACGTAAATCTCGCGGATCTCTCCCAGCCCTCCTTGCCTGACGAGTTCCACGCCCCGGCGAAACTGGCCGCTGGACGAACCCTGGTTGCCCATCTGCGTGGCGACCTGTTGCTGTTGGGCCGTCAAACGCATCGCCCGCGCTTCGTGAACCGTCCGCGACAACGGCTTCTCCGTGAACACGTGCTTGCCGGCCTTCATCGCAGCCACCGAGGCGATGGCGTGCGTATGGTCGGGCGTGGCCACCACGACGGCGTCGATCTGCGGCCCCAGCTTGTCGAGCATCACGCGAAAATCTTGAAACTTCGGCACGCCGGGATGCGTCTTGTAGGCATAAGCCGCTTTGCTTTCATTCACGTCGCACATCGCCACGACGTTGGCCAGCTTGGGGATCTCGTCGACGAACCAGCGGCCGCGGCCGCCGACGCCGATCAGCGCAACGTTCAGCCGTTCGTTCGCCGCACAGGCCCGGGCGGACCGGCTGTGGGAAAGGATCGTCAGCCCTGCACCGCCCAGGGCCGCATTTCGAAAAAACGTGCGTCGCGTCAGTTGTGGCATCACACTTGTCCTCCTGGGGCGGTTCACGGTCCTGCCGGGTTTCTTCCGTACACTTCGATCTCCGTGCATTGGTTCAAATCGTTTTCGGTGTTGCCGTTGCCGTACAGCCGCACGTAGCGGGCGGCTGCCGCGGGAACGGCGATCAGCAGCCCCTCGTGGCTGTCGATATACTCCCGATCGCGGCCAACTCCCAAGCCGGACGAATTGTCAAAGTCGTTGTTAAATGCAGTGCGAACATTTTTCGTGAATTGCGGATCGTCCGCCAGTTGGACCACCACGTCGTGGTACACGCGAGCTTGCGCATGATAATGCCAAATCGCAATGGCAAAAATTTGGCAGCGGTGCTGCAAGTCGACCTGGAAATACTGCCTGCCCGGCCCGATTTCTACATAGCTGCCTTCGTACCCGTCCTTGTCTCCGTCGGTCACCTGACTCAATTCGCCCAACGTTGGCGCGCGGTCGCTGGCCGTGACGGACTTGTGCAACGCCACGTTGGCAATCCCAGGCGGAACGAGCAGCTCGGGACGCGTCCCGGGACGGAACTCGCGCAGGTTGGCAATCTTGAGGTGGATGGGCGTGCCGATGAATTGCGGGCGGGGCAGTTGCAGCTGCAGCGGCACCCTGTCAGCGGACCGCTCGCCGCCCCAGCAAGCCGTCGCCGCGATCACGAGGGAGACACCGATCAGCCACCGCCCGCTCGACCATCGGCTCGCGCCTCGATGGCGCCGCCGCGGGCGGGTGAATCGGGAGGACGAACGCGGAAAGACCATCCAAGCGGCTCCTGCCAAATCGTATATGATATCGGCGCAGGGTAACCGGCGAGGCCGGATATAGCAATCCCCGCGCCTGGGGAAATTGCGCGAATGGTTGCCGGAAAGGGCCGTTCCAATCGCCGGCGAAGCCTTGGACGTAAATGTTTCTCGTCCCCCCCTCCTGGAAGGGTTGGAGCTCGGCTCCGAAGGTGCAAGCCGGTACGCACAGCCTCGGGCCCGACAGCCGTTCTTATACCGTCCGTTCGCGGCTGACCATGGCCTCGAACACGCGTCCGCGGCGGACACGGCGGACGGTGAAAACCGCTCCGTCGACTCGGATCACGTCGCCCGGTTTGGGCGCATCGCCCAGATGCCGATGGAGCCATGCCGACAGGGTCTCTTGGTCGCGGTCCAGCCCGGTGCCCAAGCGGATGTTGACCTCCGAGATCCGCACGCCTCCGCCCACCATCCACGTGCCGCCGCTGAGTGGATGCAGCAGACGTGGCAGACGGTCGAATTCATCCTCGATCTCGCCCACCAATTCCTCGACCAGGTCTTCCAGCGCCACGATTCCGAGCGTCCGCTCCTGACTGTCCCGCACCACGGCGATGTGAATGTGCTGCTCGACGAACAACCGCAGCAAATCGGCGGCGGAGTCCTCCAGGGCCGCATAGTGCAAAGGCCGGATGATGCCCTCCAAGCTGGAATCGTTCGGGTTGGTGCGCATAAAGTAGATCATCTCTTTGAAGTTCACGTAGCCGACGACTCGATCGACGTCGCCGTCCCGGCATACGGGAAACCGCGTATGGGCTTCGAGGTGAGCAATGACCAACGCGTCGGCGAGGCCCATTCCCGTCGACAGAAAACTGACGTGCTGGACGGGAATCATGACCTCGCGGACGCGCAGGCGAGACAGTCGCATGGCGCCGCGAATGATCCGCTCCTGGTGACTGGTGATCTGGTTGGCCAAACGGGCCATGCTGGCCAAGGCGGTGATTTCCTCGAGCGTTGCACGCGACTCGCCGGCGAGGCCTTTGCCTTCGAACGGCCGATTGACCCAATGAATCACGGACAGCAGAGGGCGGAACGCGCGAATCAGCACGCTCAACGGTTGCGCGACCACTACGGCGATTTCGCGGTTATAACGCACGCCGAGCGTCTTGGGCAGAATCTCGGTGAATTGGAGCATCAAATACGTGAAAATCAGGGAAAACACGAAAATCCAACGGCTTCCGAACAGCGTGTCAAACTCCGCACCGGCGATCGAAGCTCCGATCGTATGGGCCGACGTGTTGAGAATCAAGATCGCCGCGATCGGCCGCTCGATGTTTTGCTTGAAACCCTGCCAGATTGTACCGATCCTCGGGTGGCGGGAGCTGATTTGTGCCACATGACTGGGGGTCAGACTGAGCAACGCTGCCTCCATCATCGAACACGCCGCCGATACCGACAAAGCCACTGACACGCTCGCAACAAACAGCCACATGATGTACGGACCTCTTTTTCGGGCCAAACTCTCGGTTCGCAGGAGCGCACGATTCCTTGGAAAGCGATCGTCCCAACCCTGCATCCTTAGAATTGTTACGCAAATCGGCGGCTGACGAAAGCCCGGCGGGATCCTGGATCGTCATTGAGGCTGCCGGCCGGTGGGGATCAGGCGACGACGCGCCGGCGGCATTCGCCACGGCAGGCGGGAGAATTTCAGCGTCCCGCTGCCGTGAACGACGTCGGAATATCAACGCGCCGCGACAAGATGACGGAGCATGGTCCAGGCGCAAGCCAGCCGCACGCTGCCGGACATTCCAACCGTCAGCTTGATATGCGGTGAACGGTCGCGACGTGTGACTTGGGGTTCGCGGATTTCTCGACGCTGGAGAAACGGCGGCACTTTTGCGAAGAGGAACTGCGGGTCAACCGGCGGCTGGCACCGGAATTGTATCTCGAAGTCGTGCCGGTTTGCGGGACCCTGAAGCGTCGACACTCGGGGGCCGGGGCGAGCCGAACGAATACGCCGTCAAGATGCAGCGATTTCGGGGGCTTCCGGCTCTGCCGCAATCGGCTCGGGTTCCACCGGTTGCAGGGGGATCCCGCGATCACCTCGGATTCTCGGCTTTTCCTCGACAGCACTCATATCGTTGAACCTCCATTTTCGTCAAGCACATACCGCGACACGTTCTTCGCTCTTCACAATGCGAAAGTACCCGTTCAATCGAAGCCGATCAAAGATCTCGCGAACAATCGGGCTTAACCCGCGCAGGAACAGCGTGCATCCGAATGGTTGCAGCCGCTTTTTCATCCCCACGAACGCGGCCAGGAACGAACTGTTGATGTCTTTCAGCTGGGACAAGTCGACGATCACGCAATCCAGCGTGCCGTGCCGGCCAAGAGAATGGACGACCCGCTCGACCTCCAACGGTTCCGGTGCTCGCCCCGCGACGACTTCGAGAACCACACCCTCGGCGGAATCTCGCCGTCGACACCACAAATAAGAGCCGCACTCGCAGCAGGGAGCGTCAAAGGGCGGCACGGGTGCCAGGTGAGCCAGGGCGTTGCCGCAGACCGGACATTGATAAGCAATCTTCACTTCGTCTGTCGTGCCACTCATGATGGTGACTCCTCTCGCTGAAGACTCTTGAGTAACGCTTCCGATTCCCGATCGATTGATCCCGTTCCATTCCAGTTTTCGTCCGACAATTCGAGGGCAAGCGGGGACATCTGGACCATGGTGCCGGTCTTTGGCCTTGCACCTGTTATCCCGCCGCACCACCTTACGGTAGATTCTCCACCCGTTCTCCATTCATCGCTTCCACGATGTCCGACACCCGAATCGTCGGCACCGTCCACCACGTTTCACGTGGTCCCCGATCTCGCTTGGCCCGTTGTCGCGGCGACCACGTCGCCTGAATCTCGTCACAGGCCCGTCGAATGTCCTGGGGGGTCGGTTCGTAGACGCGACATCCAAACGCCTGATTTTCTCTCATCGCAATCATGTTTCGCACCTGTTCATCTGGAGGAAGGCCCGAGTGAATCCAACGAGACAAGAACAAAAAAAGCCGACGTGGCGGAATACCCAAAGGCATTCGGCCACGCCGGCTTACTCGTCAACGAGCCCCCCGGCACGACCGGGTTGCTCTCTATCTAGTCATCCGACGAATCTCGTTGGAAAGCGGCGATCGACTTCGCCGTCGTTCTTTCACCAACAGAATTATATGCCGCCGAGCAAGAAAGGGTAGGGGGAACTGTTTCCCCGTCTGCTATTCTCACACAATTTCGCCGTGACGAGACGGTTGATCAGGCTCAGCGAATCAATCAATTGCTGTCGGGATATTGCCAGCTACTTCTAGCCACCTAATCTTGGGACTTGTGGTTGTAGTGCATAATCACCGCTCCACCGACGCGAGGTCAGCGGGGACGGAAGTGGTTGATTTTGGGATGCTACACGCTCCTGCCGCGCAAAATGGCGCTGTGCAATTAGTAGCCGCGAATGCCAAACCCGAAGATGCTGATGCCGCCATAGTTGCCCGTCCCATAGCCGTAGTTGCCATAGGCGCGGGGACCGTAGCCGTAGTTGCCATAGGCGCGGGGACCATAGCCGTAGTTGCCATAGCCGCCAGAGCCGTAGTCACGCGTGCTGTAGGCGCGAGGGCTGTAGCCGCCAGGGCTGTAGGCGCCAGGGCCGTAATCACGCGTAATGTAGCCGCGGGTGCTGTAGCCGCGATAACCCCGAAAGCCGCGGGCCTGAGCATCGGTTGGGGTGACGCTCAGAGCGAACACGGCGACGAGCACGGCTAAAGACAATCGTTTTCGAAACATCACAAAGACTCCTTGAAAGTAACACGTACCGGGGGCCCAAATGGGCAGAGATTCCAGTGAGAAACAGACCTGCAGCCGCCTTGGCGTCCTCGCTCCTACTTCAGTGCTTTCTCGACCTTGTCGACAACCTTCGCAGCGGCCTGCTTGACCTTGCCAACCGCCTGGTCGGTCTTTCCTTCGGCGCGCAGTCTGTCGTTGCCGATCAGCGTGCCGGTCGCTTCCTTGATTTTCCCTTTGACCACATCTGTTTTGCCACTCATGATCGTGACTCCTTTTCCTAAAGCTTGCTACGTAACACTAAACTTGTCCCTGAGCGTCGTCTCGGCTGGTTGCGACCGCGAGCGTGCCACCCAGCGCAAAAAAAGCCGACGTAGCGGAATACCGTTCGGTATTCGACCACGTCGGCTTACTCTTCAACGAGCCGCCCGGTACAGCCGGGTTGCCCTTTATCTAGTCGTCCGACGACTTGAACTCACATACCTACCAAGCGGAGCGGCGTTGCAATTCGCCGCGGCTCCACTCGAAAGTTATCATACGGGTCGAAGCTGGGAAAGCAAGGGGACTGTCGTCTAGCGTCCGCGTTTGGTAGTCTTTTTTTTTGGAACGTCTGGGAGCACCCCGCGGCGCAGCGCAAAAAACGAGGTAGGCCATTTGTCGGGGCTTCCGGCAATTCGCGAAGGAGGATTAGGGTGACCCGAAAGAAGCAACCCAACGTGAAGCAAGCGTCTCCGTCGCTTGAAGAGCGGGGCACACCGGTTGGATCCCCGATAGCGGCCGAACCAGCTGCGGATGCCGACTTGGGCGTTCGCCCGAAGACGGGCTTTCCCATCGTCGGCATCGGCGCGTCGGCCGGGGGGCTGGCCGCGTTTGAAGCCTTTTTTTCCGGCATGCCCGCCGAGACCGACAGCGGCATGGCTTTTGTCCTGGTGCAGCACCTGGCGCCGGACCACAAGAGCATTCTCGCGGAGCTGGTCAAACGCTACACGCAAATGCAAGTCTTCGAGGTCGAGGACGGGATGACGGTTCAACCGAACTGTGCTTACATCATTCCGCCCAACCGGGACATGGCCTTTCTGGATGGAACGTTGCAGCTGCTTGAACCGGCCGCACCGCGAGGTCTCCGACTGCCGATTGACTTCTTCTTCCGCTCGTTGGCCCAAGACCAGCACGAGAGGGCGATCTGCATCGTGCTTTCGGGTACGGGCAGTGACGGCACGTTGGGGCTGCGGGCGGTCAAGGGCGAGGGCGGCTTGGTGGTGGCGCAGAATCCGGAATCCACCGAGCACGATGGCATGCCGCGCAGCGCGATCGCCACCGGTTTGGTCGATTTCGTGCTGCCGCCGGCGGAGATGCCGGCGCAGCTGATCGCCTACGTCGCTCACGCCTTTGGCCGAACACCCCGGCCGGTCTCTCCCCCGGTCCGCAAGGCCGCAGATGCCCTGCAGAAAATCTTCATTCTGCTGCGCGTCCAGACCGGTCACGACTTTTCCCAGTACAAGCAGAACACGGTCAACCGCCGCGTCGAACGGCGCATGGCAGTTCACCAGATCGGGCAGCTGGCAGAATACGTCCGCTACTTGCAGCAGACTCCGGCCGAGGTCGAGTTGCTGTTTCGCGACCTTTTGATCGGCGTGACGAGTTTCTTCCGCGACGGGGAAGCATTTGCGGCGGTTCAGGAACAGGTCATCCCACGACTGTTCGTCGGCAAGTCAGCGGGCGCGGCAATCCGGATTTGGGTTCCCGGCTGTTCCACGGGCGAGGAAGCCTATTCTCTGGCCATGCTGCTCCAGGAGCAGATGGAGGCGTTGAAGGAGCGTTTCAAACTGCAGGTGTTTGCCACGGATCTCGATCGCCAAGCGATCGAACAGGCGCGGGCCGGCGTTTATCCCGCCAGCATCGCCGCCGACGTCTCGCCGGAACGACTGACGCGATTTTTCAGCCAGGAATCGGATAACGGCGTTTATCGCGTCCAGAAAGTCCTCCGCGACATCCTGGTCTTTTCCGAGCAGGATGTGATCAGGGACCCGCCGTTTTCCAGGCTCGACCTGATTAGCTGTCGTAACCTCATGATCTATATGGGCGGGGACCTGCAAAAGAAGCTCATCCCCCTGTTCCACTATGCCTTGAATCCCGGCGGCGCGCTGTTCCTGGGGACGTCCGAAACGGTGGGCGAGTTCGCGAACCTGTTCGCCACGCTGGACCGCAAGTCGAAACTGTATCTGCGCAAAGAGGACAGCCCCGGTGCACACCGCTCGACCGTTGGGAGGTATGTTCCACCCGCAATGGAGGTCGGCCCCGTGTCACGGCCCGCCGGCACGGCTCCCGGCGAAAGCAAGCTCCAACTGCGGGAACTGGCCGAACGAGCCCTGCTGCAACAGTACACCCCGGTCGGGGCGCTGATCAACCCTTCTGGCGACATTCTTTACCTCCACGGCCGCACCGGTCTATATCTGGAGCCGGCGCCGGGCGAGGCCGGCATGAATATTTTGAAGATGGCTCGCGAGGGGTTGCGGCGTGATTTGACCACCGCCCTGCACAAGGCCGCGGCCAGCGGAGAGCCGGTGCGTCACCCGGGTGTGCGGGTCAAAACCAACGGCGATTTCACGCTTGTCGATCTCGTGGTCCAGCCCGTGGGGACAGGGCGTTTCGTATCCGCCGAACCGACGCTGTTCCTGGTCATCTTCGAGGAAGCGGCGGCGGCGCAGGAACAGCTCGAGCCGGCCGCCGCCGTCGAGGCAACGCCGGGAGCCGGCGCGGTGACCACGGACAGCGACGCGCGGATTGCGGCACTCAAGAGGGAATTGCAGGCCAAGGAGGAATTCCTCCAAGCCACCAATGAGGAATTGGAGACCACCAACGAGGAGCTGAAATCGTCCAACGAAGAAATGCAGTCGGTCAATGAAGAATTGCAGTCCACCAACGAGGAGCTGGAAACCTCCAAGGAGGAGCTGCAGTCGGTCAACGAGGAACTGGCCACCGTCAACGCGGAACTGCAAGCCAAGGTGGCCGATCTGTCGCGGGCCAATAACGACATGAACAACCTGTTGGCCGGCACGGGCATCGGCACCGTTTTCGTGGACCATCAACTGCACATCCAGCGATTCACCCCGGCCGTCACCCAGGTGATCAATCTGATCCTGACCGACGTGGGGCGGCCCGTGGGCCACATCGTGTCCAACCTCGCGGGTTACGACCGTCTGGTGGAAGACGTGCGGGCGGTGCTGGACAGTCTGGTTCCCAAAGAGGTCGAAGTGCGGACCATATCGGGTGCCTGGTACCTGCTGAGGATCCGCCCCTATCGCACCCGGGAAAACGTGATCGAGGGCGCGGTGATCACCTTTACGGAGATTACCGATATGAAGGCAGCGCAGGCAGCGCTGCGGGAATCCGAAGCCCTGCGTTGTCTGGCCGCGGTGGTCCGTGACGCCAACGATGCGGTCCTGGTGCAGGACTTCGAGGGCCGGATCCTCGTCTGGAATCCCGGGGCGGAAAAGATGTACGGCTGGAGCGAAGCCGACGCGTTGGCGATGAACATCCGCGATTTGCTCCCGGAGGGTTATCGCGACGAATCGCTGACGATCGTCAAGCAGCTTGCCCGGGCGGAGGTTCTGGAGCCCTACTGCTTGCAACGGATCGCGAAAGATGGTCGGATGGTGGATGTGTGGCTGACCGCCACCGCCTTGGTGAATGCGACGGGGGAAGCGTACGCCGTGGTGACCACGGAGCGGATGAAACGCGCACAAGACGAGCACGAGGCCAGAATTGTCGCCGGGGAGAAACCAGCCCATGACTGAAACACCTCGCCCTTGCGTCGCACGTTCCGACCTGCGCCGGCTCGCGGAGGAAAAGGCCGCAACCAGCGAGGCCCAGCCTCCGAAAACGCTATCCCCTGAGGAAGCCGCGCGGCTCATCCACGACCTGCACGTGCATCAGATCGAGCTGGAGATGCAGAACGAGGAATTGCGCCGAGCCCAGGGTGAACTCGAAGCCTCGCGAGCACGCTACTTCGACCTGTACGATTTGGCGCCGGTGGGCTATTTCAGCCTCAGCGAACAGGGACTAATTCTGGAGGCGAATTTCAAGGTGGCCGGATTGTGGGGCCTGGGAAGACGCGATTTGACCAGCCAGCCCATCTCCAACTACATCCTCCCCGAAGACCAGGACATCTTCTACCGGCACCGCAGGCAGTTACTGGAAACGGCCACGCCCCAGCAGTGCGAGTTACGAATGCTGCGGGCGGACGACCCGCCCGTTTGGGTGTGGATGGAATCGACCGTGGTACAGGACGGCGAAAGCGGCGATTCCGTATTCCGCGTCGTGGTGAGCGACATCAGCGCACGCAAGCAAGCGGAGGAGAAGTTGGCCGACCTGAACCGCCGCAAAGATGAATTTCTGTCAATGTTGAGCCACGAACTTCGCAACCCTCTGGCCCCCATCCTGAACGCCGTGCAACTGCTTCAGCTCCAGAAAGGCGAGAACGCCGTTCAGCAAAAGGCCCGAGCCATCATCGAGCGCCAGGTGCGGCAACTGGCGCATCTGGTGGATGACCTGTTGGATGTCGCCCGCACGGCCACCGGCAGGATTCAGCTTTGCCGCGAACAGGTCACCGTGAGCGACATCGTGGAACGCGCGGTGGAGACGGCTCGTCCGCTGATCGACCAGCGCAGACATGCACTCTCGGTGTCGCTGCCGCCCCATCCGATTTGGCTGTACGCCGACGTCTCCCGCCTGACGCAAGTCGTGACGAACCTCCTGAGCAACGCCGCCAAGTATACGAACGAGGGTGGCCACATTTGGCTCACCGTTCAACAGGAGGGCGGCCAAGCGGCGCTGCATGTGCGCGATACGGGCGTCGGCATCGCTCCCGATTTCCTGCCCCACGTCTTCGACCTGTTCACGCAGGCGAAACGGTCATCCGACCGTTCGCAAGGAGGGTTGGGCATCGGATTAGCCTTGGTAAAACAGTTGGTGGAATTGCATGAGGGAACCGTCGGTGTTTCCAGTACTTTGGGGCAGGGAAGCGAGTTCGTCGTGCAGCTTGCTGTGCGGCCGCCGGGGGCGCTCACTCTCACGCCGCAAGCGGCTACATCGGAATTGCCTAGCCGGCCGGCCAGCCGGCCAGCCGGCCGAGCGAGCGAGCGAGCCTTGCGGGTACTGGTGGTGGATGACAACGTGGCGGCAGCTCAGATCTTGGAAATGTTGGTCCAAGAATCCGGGCATCTCGCGAGGATGGCTCACACCGGGCCGACGGCATTGGCCGTGGCTCTCGACTATCGGCCCGACGTGATGCTGATGGACATCGGTCTGCCGGAGTGGGATGGCTATGAAGTCGCGAAAAGGATACGTCAGGAGCCCCTTCTCCACGACATCGTGCTCGCTGCCGTAACGGGGTACGAGCAGCAGGCAGACCGGCAGCTTTCGGAGCAAGCGGGCTTCGATCACCACTTGGTTAAGCCCGTCGATTTCGGAAAAATACGAGAAATCCTGGTCGCCGCCGCCGCCCAGCAGGCGAGCTGACGCCTTTGGAGCATGCAAAAAAGGACAGAACCCATGCCTCCGACAGCGGGAAATCTACGTGTTCTTGTCGTCGACGACGATCGCGACGGTGCGGACACGCTGGGCATGCTAATTGAGGAACTTGGCAACCAAGTGCACGTGACCTATGGTGGAACGCAGGCCTTGAACGTGGCGACCGTATTTCAGCCCGATCTGATGTTGATCGATTTGGCAATGCCTGACATGGATGGTTGTCGTCTCGTTTCAACGTTTCGCCAGATGCCCGCCTTTGCCCAAACGAAAATCGTGGCCATCACCGGTTTTGCCGACCTGGGACACAAAACCTTGGCCCTGAACGCCGGGTTTGATACGGTCCTGTTCAAGCCCGCTGCGCTGAGAGAAATCAATGCGGTCTTGGCCAGTGTCGGTCAGGTGGCCTCATCCGGGAACCAATCACCAGAACCGGCAAACAAGAAGCGAGCGCAGCCCGGAGCAGAGCAATGTTTGTCGATTCGCGAAGCGCGACGAATCAGGAACGAGCGCAAATCAAGAACTCTGACTCAAGCAGAAAGCGAAGCAGCCATCTGCGAGGCATTTATTCGCTTTCGCGAGGACTATTTGGGGTGGCGGGCGAAGGAAATTCGCGTCCACATCATCAAAGATCTACTGATCGTCCGCCTGCTCGGTGTGTTGACCGTAGCCGAACGAACACTGGCTCAATCGTTGTCGCCGGAGAAAGGAAGGGATCTCGTCAAGCAAGTACGTATCCACCTGCTGGAGTTGGCACGCCCGATGTTGGAATCGATCATTTATGAGGTCACCGGCGTGAAGGTGTTAGCCATGCACCATGACATCAGCACCGTGACCGGCGAAGAAGTGGTCCTCTTTGCCTTGTCCGAAACGCCTCGCTTCCAGTAAATGCAGCCAGCCGGGTAGTGGTCAGAAACCAGCACCCGGCGTTTTTGCTGCAAAGGCAACGTATCGTTGGCTGCCTGGCATCTGCAGGCCGGCGCGAGCCTTGGCGAGTTTCCATCGTCGAGGCCACCATGTCAGCGGACCGACGGGGCGTACTTCGAGGCTTCTTCCTGTTCATCGATGTCCGTATGGGACGTGCCGCAGCAGCCCCCTGGGCCACGGGCACGGGTGCTACCCGACTCGATCCGATCCCACGCGTCGCGAGAAGCGGGCTTGGCATCCTCCCACGGCAACCGGGATTCGCCCTTTTCCTGCTCCCAATCACGTTCGAGGTCTACTTCCACGTCGTCGAAGCTCTGGTCCGGATACCGTTCGTGAGACTCCCAGCCGTACCGATAGGCGGGTACAAAGTCCTCGGGCGACGCGTCTTCGGTGACGTAAGGTCGGCTCGCATAATTCTTCCGCCAATATTCTTCCTCGACGGTGGGATTGACCTGCTCGGCCACCCCCTTGCCGGCCAGGCCACCCGCGACAGCGCCCACGGCGATCCCAACCGCGGTTCCCACAGGACCGACGACACTCCCCATCACCGCGCCGGTGGCAATGGCTGCGCCAATTCCGGCTGCACCGCCTGCTGCGGCGCCGACTCCAGTTCCGATCGGGTGCGAGCCCGGTGCTTTCGTAATCGGATCAGGATTCCGTTCGGGTGTGTCAATGCGTTCTTTCGTTTCCATCTGTGTCTCCTCAAAAAAGATCGTGCAACTTTCCTTAAAACACTTCCCGCTACTGACTTACTTGGACAGCGACAAAAACGATGGTCGGATCCCATTGCAGTCACGCGCGCAAAAAAACCGACGTGTCCAAACACCCGATGGTATTCGATCACGCCGGTTTACTCGTTAACGGGCCCCCCGGCACAACCGGGTTGCCCTTCAGCTAGTCATCCGACAATTCTTAATTCACTTCTTCGCCGCGCCGCCGTCCAATTTATAACGGCGACTTCTCGCTACTGTCATTGTACGGCTCGAAACGGGGAAGACAAGGGACAGCGCGGAATCCACGACGGACGCGGCAGAGATCGGTTGAAAAACAAGCCGGCGGCCGTGTCGCGCTGCTTTCTAGCAAGGCTGCGTCTGGCTTGCAGAATGTCGCGAATCAGCCGCCGTCCAGGGCCCGAATGGTCCGAGGCTAAGGACTGCAGAAGCGATTTGTTGCCACGGCGGGGCTTGTCCCCGTCGAGCGATGTTCATTACCAGAAACGCCGGCCAACGACGCCTCCACGCCACCACGGAGCTTGCCTCCGTGCGGCGATGTTCCCAGGAGAACGCTTGGGGAAACACCGCTCCACGCGGGCAAGCCGCGTGGTGGCGAGACGCAAGAATTGCGGCCCCAATCTGGTTTTGAACATTCCTCCACGGAGGCAAGCTCCGTGGTGGGAAGAGGCAAGGAGCCTGCGCCAAAATTTGGATCTGAGTTCTCCACCGGCACAAGGCCGCCTTGGCGGCGGCAAACGTCAAGTCGCAAAATATACGTTCGATGTTCTCAGGCTCGTTCGGTGCTAGTTGTTCGCAACGTTAGGATCATGGCCCCCAACTTGGCCAATTCGGCCTGGTGGTGGCGTCACTACTGGCGAATGCTCCTTGATCCAGCGTTTGACCGTCTCGTACTGAGCCTGCCCTCGCCTGACATTCTTCACCCGCCGTTCGTCACCTTTCCTACCATTCTCCTATCGATGAACAACGTTTCCCCGCGACTCCAACACCTGTTTCTCAACGACCGCGGCGGAATTCGCCAAGGCCGAAGAAAGCCGACGTGTCCGTACACCCGGAGGCGTTCGTACACGTCGGCTTACTCGTCAGCGAACCCTCCGGCACGGCGGGGCCGGGTTGCTCTCCATCTAGTTATCCGACAGCATGGTCATCTTGGATTCTTTAGCCAGGCAACGGAAACGGAAGTGGAGATGCCGTGAAATTCGAGCGGCCTTGCCGCAAGCCGCCTCTTTTCTTCGCGGTTGCGTCGGTTCCATCACAGCTTCGCGTTTCGCAGCCGCAAGGCGTTGCTGATGACCGAGACGGAACTCAAGCTCATCGCGGCACCGGCGATGATCGGGCTGAGCAGTAAGCCGAAGAATGGGTACAGCACTCCGGCTGCCACCGGAATTCCCAGTGCGTTGTAGAGAAACGCGAAGAACAGGTTCTGCCGGATGTTCCGCATGGTGGCACGACTGAGGCGGATAGCCTTGGCAATGCCGCGGAGGTCCCCTCTCACCAGGGTGATGCCCGCGCTTTGCATGGCCACGTCGGTGCCCGTGCCCATGGCAATGCCGACTTCCGCTTCGCTCAGCGCGGGTGCGTCGTTGATGCCGTCGCCCGCCATCGCAACCTGTTTACCTTCCGCGCGCAGCTTCTTGACATGGGCGACTTTTCCGGCAGGTTCGATTTCCGCTTCTACGGCGTCCAGGCCGAGTTGTTTGGCCACTGCGGCTGCGGTACGGCGGTTATCGCCCGTCAACATGACGATTTCCAAGCCGAGTGCGTGGAGTTCTTTGATCGCTTCGGCGGTGGTGTCTTTGATCGGGTCGGCGACGGCGAGGATCCCCGCTGGCTTTCCATTGATGGAAACGAACATTGCCGTCTTGCCGTCTTCTTGAAGTTTCACCGCCGAAGTTTCCAGCGGCTCGAGGTCTGTGATCTTTTCGTTCCGCAGGAAATCCGGCTTGCCGATCATCACCGCACGATCAGCGACGGTGCCGGCGACCCCGCCCGCCGTCACGGAACGAAAGTCCTGCACGCCGTCCAGGGTGAGCCTCTGCTGCTGCGCGCCCTGTACGATCGCGGCGGCCAGCGGGTGTTCGCTGTTCTGCTCCAGCGACGCAGCCAGGCGCAGGAACTCCTGCGCGTCGAAACCGCCGGTGGGCAGGACATCGATGAGCTTGGGTTTGCCTTCGGTCAGCGTGCCCGTTTTGTCTACGACCAGCGTGGTGACTTTCTCCAACCGTTCGAGCGCCTCGGCGTTCTTTACGAGCACGCCTTCCTGTGCGCCGCGTCCGACACCGACCATGATGGACATGGGCGTCGCCAGGCCCAGGGCGCACGGGCAGGCGATGATCAGGACGGCGACGGCGTTAATGATGGCATGCGCGAGCTTGGGCTCGGGACCAATCCACATCCAGACGGCGAATGTCAGCACCGAAACGGCCAATACCAGGGGCACGAAAATACCCGCGACCTTGTCGGCGAGACCTTGAATGGGCGCACGACTCCGCTGGGCTTCGGCCACCATGTTCACGATCTGCCCGAGCAACGTGTCGCTGCCGACCCGCTCGGCGCGCATGACGAAACTGCCGGGGCCGTTGACGGCGCCTCCCGTCACCTTGTCACCGACCGTCTTTTCCACCGGGAGCGGCTCGCCGGTGATCATGGACTCCTCCACACTGGAGTGCCCTTCGACCACCTCGCCATCGACGGGCACCTTGTCACCGGGAACCACCCGCAAGCGGTCACCGACTTTCACCTGGTCGAGCGGGACTTCGCGATCGCCCTCCGGCGTAACTCGTCGCGCCGTGGGTGGGGCGAGGTTCAGCAGCGCCTTGATGGCGCTGCCCGTGCGGCTGCGGGCCCGGAGTTCGAGCACCTGACCGAGGAGCACCAGCACCACGATCACCGCGGCGGCCTCAAAGTAGACAGCGACCTTGCCCTCGTGTTGCGTCGTGAGCGGGAACAGGTCGGGCATGAGCATCGCCACGGCACTGAAGACGAAGGCCGCGCCCACGCCGATGGCGATCAGCGTGAACATGTTCAAATGAAGTGTTACGACCGAGCGCCAGCCGCGTTTGAAGAACGGCCACCCCGCCCAGCAGACCACGGGCGTGGTGAGCGCAAATTGCAGCCAGCGCGAAACGTGGCCATCGACCCACGCCTGTCTGCCCAGCACCGGGATCAAGTGGGCCATCGCCAGAATAAACACCGGCAACGTCAACGCAGCGCCAATCCAGAATCGCCTCGTCATGTCATGCTGTTCGGTGCTTTCCTCGTCATCCGTGCCCGCCGTCACCGTCTTCGGCTCCAGCGCCATGCCGCACTTGGGGCAATCGCCGGGATGATCCTGCTGGACTTCCGGATGCATCGGGCAGGTGTAGATGGCTTTATCCTGTGACTTCTCTTCCTGCTTCGTAGTGACCGACTTCTCTTCCTGCTTTGTCGCGGCAGGCGTTGACAGAAACTTCTGCCGACAGTGGTCGCTGCAAAAGTAGAATGTCTGCCCGTCACGTTCGGCACGTAGTGCGGTTGCTTCGTCCACGGTCATTCCACAGATAGGGTCTTTGGTCATGGTTTTCGATTCTTTCATGGTCATATTCGTCATGGTTGGTCATTTCTTCAGTCTCAGCAATCGCGCGTTGATGGCCACAATCAAGGTGCCAATGGCAACTGTGGGGAGCATGGTTCACATTCCTTTCCGGGCAGAGGTGCGACTGGACTGTCCTGACTTTTCCTCGGGGCAGATTTCTCGATCTCCTTCTGGAGAAAAAAGTTCAAGGCCGTCCGCAGAACGATGACAGAGGCCAGTTGGCCGATCTCGTTCCAGGTAGGAGCAACAGCGGTGCGGAGGACCTGTACCAACGCAGATCCTCTTTCACTTTTCATCCTTGCGGCCTCAACTCGCTTTAAGCGTTTCGCCTTTGGACGCGATGGACGCCAACAGTTTTTTCCAGGACGTGACGAATGATTTGGCCCCTTCCTCTTGGAGTTGAGCGCCCAAGGCGTCAACGTCAATGCCGGCCTTGGCGAAGTTGGCCAGCACCTCGTCGTAGTAGCGAGCATGCACGGGCAACGTCTGGCCGATATCCACATGGTCAGCGAGCGCGTTCAACGTAGCCTCGGGCATCGTGTTCACGGTGAAGGGTGCGGCGAGGGCATGGATGTAGAGGATGTCGGAGGCTTCGGGGTCCTTGGTCCCGGTGCTGGCCCACAGCAGACGCTGGCGGCCGGCGCCGGCGTTGAAGATCCGTTGCCAGCGCGGAGACTCGATCAACGAGCGATACGTCTCGTAGGTCTGTCCAGCCACCGCGATGCCAAGCTGGTTGCGCAGCGCCTGCGGTACTTTGTCCTTCACCGCGACGTCCCACCGGCTGATAAACAGCGACGCCACGGAGCCGACCTTGGGATTCAGACCGGCAGTAATGCGCCGCTCGATGCCGCGCAGGTACGCCTCGGCGGCAGCAGCATACTGTGCGCGGGAGAACAGGAGCGTCACGTTGATTGGCACACCCGCGAAGATCGCTTCCTCGATGGCGGGAAGGCCTTCCTGGGTGCCCGGTATCTTGATGAACAGATTGGGCCGCTCCGCACGGGTGTAAAGTTCCTTGGCTGCGGCGAGGGTGCCGGCCGTGTCATGGGCCAGCAGAGGCGAGACCTCCAACGACACCCAACCGTCCACGCCGTTGGTCTCGTCGTGGATCGGGCGGAAGAGATCGGCGGCGTGCCTGAGGTCTTCCAACGCCAACTCGAAGAACAGCGCCTCGCCCGACTTGCCTTCCTTCGATTTCTGGCGGATGGCGTCGTCGTAGTCGTGGCTGTTGTTGATGGCGCGTTCGAAAATCGTGGGGTTCGAGGTGAGTCCCGTGACCGAGAACTCCTGGATGTAACGGCCTAGCGCGCCGTTGCTCAGCAGATCTCGGGTGATGTTATCGAGCCACAGGCTCTGGCCCAGGTCGTGAAGTTTTTTGGTCGCTGTCATGATTTCTCTCCTGAAAAAGGTTTGAATATTCAATTCAGAGCTGGTGAAGGCACCAAGTCAACAATCTCGTTCGAGACGGCGTTCCACAAGACGATGGCGGACGTTTCGGCGAGGTTGTGCTCGTAACCGAGAATGCTGACGGATGCTGTACTGAGAAGGAAATGCTGCGCCTGCTCGACGGACAGCCCGATCCACCTGGCGGCCAGCACGCGGCCTAAGTGGCTATGAGAGAAGACCGCGACGTTTCCATCGAGCGCGCGGAGACGGGCTATGAAGTCCTCGGTCTGCGGAATACCCCACTTGGCAAATCGCTTGTTGCACGTTGGATTGCTTTCATCCATCGCCAGCAGGCCTTTGTCGCCGGCAACCAGTGTCCTCGCGATGTCGAGGAGTCCTTGTGAGTTCATCGAGGGGTACTCCACTTCCAGTTCCGAATCTCGGGCATGTCCTCGCCGCGCTGCTCAATGTATTGCTTGTGTTCGAGCAGACGGGTGCGGATGAACTGCCGGGCGCGGTCGGCATGCGATTCCAGTTGCGAGACGCGGTCAATTACGTCGCCAAACAAGTGAAACCGGTCCAGGTCGTTCATCACGGTCATGTCGAAGGGCGTGGTGGTCGTGCCTTCTTCCTTGTAGCCGCGCACATGCAGGTTCGGGTGGTTCGTACGGCGATACGTGAGCTGATGGATCAGCGAAGGGTAGCCGTGAAAGGCAAAGATGATCGGCTTATCCTTGGTGAAGAGGGTGTCGAAGTCCTCGTCGCTCAGGCCGTGCGGATGCTCGCTTTGCGGCTGGAGCTTCATCAAATCTACGACGTTGACCACGCGGACTTTTAACTCGGGGAAAAACTCCCAAAGCAACTCGACCGCGGCCAGGGTTTCCAGCGTCGGCACGTCACCGCAGCACGCCATGATGACATCCGGCTCGCCCCACTGGTCATTGCTCGCCCACGGCCAGATGCCGATGCCGGCAGTGCAATGTGCGATCGCGGCGTCCATGTCGAGCCACTGCGGCGAGGGTTGTTTGCCGGCCACAATGACGTTCACATAGTCGCGACTGCGCAGACAGTGATCGGTCACGGAAAGCAGCGTGTTCGCATCGGGTGGCAGATAAATACGAACGATCTCGGCCTTCTTGTTCGCCACCAAATCGATGAAGCCGGGATCCTGGTGACTGAAGCCGTTGTGATCCTGACGCCACACGTGGGAAGACAGCAGGTAATTCAGGGAAGCAATGGGTTGCCGCCACGGAATCTGGCGGGTCACGTCCAGCCACTTGGCGTGCTGGTTGAACATTGAATCGATGATGTGAATGAACGCTTCGTAGCAGGAGAAGAAGCCGTGCCGGCCGGTGAGCAGGTAGCCTTCCAGCCAGCCTTCGCACTGATGCTCGCTCAACATCTCCATCACGCGGCCATCGGGCGCAACGTGATCGTCGCCGGGGAGAATGTCGGCCGTCGAACAACGGTTCGTCACTTCAAACACAGCGCCCCAACGATTGGAATTCGTTTCGTCCGGGCTGAACACGCGAAAGTTGGCGGGATTGAGTTTGATGACGTCGCGTATGAATCGGCCTTGAACGCGAGTTGCTTCGCCGTTCAACGCACCGGGCATTGGTACTTCAACGGCATAGTCGCGGAAATCCGGCAGATGCAGATCCTGCAACAGCAGACCGCCGTTGGCATGGGGATTGGCGCTCATCCGGCGCTCGCCTTGCGGGGCGAGTTCGGCGAGTTCGCTGCGCAGCTTGCCCGTGTGGTCGAACAACTCTTGCGGGCGATAGCTCTGGAGCCACTCTTCCAAAATCTTTACGTGCCCCGGATGGCTCATGTCGCCCATTGGCACCTGGTGCGAGCGGAACGTGCCCTCGGTCGGTTTGCCATCGACTACTTTCGGGCCGGTCCATCCCTTCGGTGAACGCAAGATGATCATCGGCCAGAGCGGGCGTGTCTTGACTCCGTTGGCGCGGGCCTCGGTTTGGATGCGCTTGATTTCGGCGACCACGGTATCGAGCGTGGCGGCCATGAGCTGGTGCATCTTCAGCGGATCGTCACCCTCGACGAAATGCGCCGTGTAACCATAGCCGCGGAAGAGCGCTTCCAATTCGTCTTGCGGAATGCGCGCGAGTACGGTGGGGCCGGCGATCTTGTAGCCGTTGAGGTGGAGAATCGGCAGCACCGCCCCATCGCAGACGGGATTAAGAAATTTGTTCGAGTGCCAACTCGTGGCCAGCGGCCCTGTCTCCGCTTCGCCATCGCCGACGACGCAAGCCACGAGCAGGTCGGGATTGTCGAACGCCGCGCCGTACGCATGCGACAGGGAATACCCCAGTTCGCCGCCTTCGTGAATCGAACCCGGCGTCTCCGGCGCGACGTGACTCGGAATGCCGCCAGGGAACGAGAATTGCTTGAACAGCCGCCTCATCCCGTCCTCGTTTTGCGCGATGTTGGGATAGACTTCGCTGTAGGTCCCCTCCAGGTAGGCGTTCGCCACCAGTCCGGGTCCACCGTGACCTGGCCCGGTGATGTAGATCACGCTCAGGTCGTATTCCTTGATGACCCGGTTTAGATGGACGTACAGGAAGTTCAGCCCTGGTGTCGTGCCCCAGTGTCCGAGCAGACGCGGCTTGATGTGCTCCAGTGTCAGCGCTTGCTTGAGCAGCGGATTGTCGTAGAGATAGATCTGGCCGACGGACAGATAGTTGGCGGCACGCCAGTAGGCATTCATCTGGTGGAGAAGTTCTGAAGAAATGGTCTTTGTTTTCATGTTTCACCGTTTCATTACGTTTTGATCACGCGTCGAAAAAATCGGACGCCATCGCCACAATGTCGCGACGTTCCGGGGCGTGATACTTGCCACCGCGCATCAACAAATCAGACATAGCCTGGTCTCCTCAAAGCCAGCCGTTCGCAAATCCCGCCCGCCGCAAGCCCGAGACGAGGTAGGGGCAACGCCGCGTCATCCGCCAGAGCAAGCCGGAGCGGTAGTTCTCGCACATCAACACAACCGGCCCGAGGTTGATCCCGTAGTGGTACGCTGAGGTCCAACCTGGCTTGCCCTGCGACCCCTGCGGAAAGGTCAAATTGAAGCTGCACTTGAAGCAGTATTTGCCCGTGATCTCCGGATAGACATCCTTGAAATGCCGAATTGTCGGCAGCACGATTTCCGGGGCAAAGGGCAGCGAAGCGACGACCGCCCAGGGCGCGACAGTCCCGTCGTCCGGGCCATACGGCACGCCGCGCGCGACATAATCATAGAAGCGGCGTTTGACGCGAGAGACCTGCCGCACCGTCCGACCGGGGCCGTCGCTCGCGGTCAGCCCCCAGAAATACTGGCCGTAGCCGACGAATGCGTGAGGGTTATCAATCGCGTACTGCTGCTGGACATAGGTCGCTCGCCGGCTGTTCTCGAAGTAGTCGATGCCCTTGTCGCGCATGAATTCATCCTGGATCCCACGGCAGTCGATCCACTGCTGCGAGTACTGATGGATGAAGAGCGAGCTGCCATACAAAAACTCGTGTCCATAAATCTCCTTCCACTCGTAGGTGGAGGCCCACGCCGCATAGCTGTCCTCTGGTAGCGGGTACGTCGGAGAGCCCAGGCCCAGCACGTATACGAGCAGGGCCTCATCGTAGCCTTGCCAGCGGTACTTCAAGAAGCCGCCTTCGGGCTTCCATCCGTGGGTGATCGTTGCTCCACCGTTTCGCGCCCATTGCCAATCGGCACGGCGGTAGAGCGCATCGGCCAACGTGCGTATCTCCCGTTCGTCCTCACAATCCTCATCGAAATAGGTTGCCGCGGTCAGCATTCCAGCGAGCAGGAAAGCGGTATCGATGGTTGAAAGCTCACACCTCCCGGCGCGCCGGCCAGTCGTCATATCGAGAAAGTGGTAGTAGAACCCCTTGTAGCCTGTGGCGTCCCGTGCCGTTCCCTGCGGGCTGGTCCAGAAAAACCGCAACACCGCCAGCGTTCGTTCTGTTGCTTCGCCGCGCGTCATCCATGAGCGCTCGACGCCGACCGGATAGACCGCCAGTGCAAACCCAACGGCCGCGATACTGGCGGGGGCATTTGCTTGTGTCTTGTCCACCATCAGGCCGTTCGCCGGGTTGTTCTCGTGAAGAAAATATCCGAAGGCATCGCGCTGGAGGGAGTCCAGCATTTCTTCATTGCCGGCTGCTTGCTTCGGGTAGTTTGCCAGGTGACTCTCTGCGTTCGTCATTGTTTTCATCGTTCAACGTTCATTCTGTGCACCAAAGCCGAGGACGCGGTTGACGGACCTTGCGATCATGAACTCTTCGTCGGTGCGAATGACGCGGACCGCAACGCGGCTGGCATCCGCGGAAATCACGTCGGCGTTTTCTGCGTTGCTCGACTCATTCAGTTCGACGCCAAGGAAGTTCAGCCCCTCGCAGATGCGCGTGCGAATGAGCGGCGCGTTTTCGCCGATGCCTCCTGCAAAGACGAGCGTGTCCAATCCACCGAGCGCTGCGGCGAAGGAGCCGATCCACTTTTTCGTCTGGTAGCAGAACAGCGCCACGGCTTCCGCCGCCCGCACATCGTCCGCTTCTAGCGCGAGCAAATCGCGCAGGTCGGAACTGATCTCGGAAACTCCCAGCAGCCCAGACTCGTGGTTCACCATTTCCTGAAAATGCGTCGCGCTCATTTGCTCGGTGCGCGCCAGGTAAGAGACCAGGCCCGGATCCAGGAATTCATACGACAAACCGTGGAAGCCATAGCGGCGAACGCCCGCCCCCTCGTAACGCCTGCGTATCGCCAGCAGACTGGCGACCCGCGGCATGCTGCGGTGAAACACGGTGTCAAAGCAGGCCACCTGAGGCAATGCTGGATGGCGTTGGCGGAATGCCTCGATCAACTCGATCTCAAGCGGCAGATGCTCCGGGTCATATGGCGTGATGCGGTGCAATTCATCGAGCAACTGCGGCGTGACCCGCTCCGGTTCGCTATGCGTCATCCCATGCACGACTCGGTGTCCTACGGCGCTGACAGACGCAAATACCTGCTGCGTCTCGAGCCAATCCAGTAGAAAAGTGACAACCGAGGAGTGTTTGGCGAGGTCGATAGTCCGAGTATCCTGCGACTCTCCGGTCGAGTCGTTGAAGATCAAATTCGTGCCGCTCAGACCGATGCGATCCACTTTCCCATCCAGCCGCCGCCGCAACGGTTCGCCCGCCTCATACAGCGCGAACCGGACTCTCGACGAGCCGCCGTTTATTGTCAGAACAGAAAACGGCTCGCGGCTGGCCTCCACAGTTTTGGCGTGTGTCGCCAACTCCGCCGGGCTTGCTGAATCTCTCAACTGATTATTGATGGGCATGCTGGGATGGTTCCTTTACCTACAATGTGCGCGCGTTATCCACAGCAGCCCCCAGCCTTCTCCTCCGGCTTGGCACCAGCGGGCATGGACAGAAACGTGTGCCGACAGTGGTCACTGCAAAAGTAGAACGTCGTTCCATCCCGTTCGGCGTGGAGAGCGGTTGCTTTGTCCACGCTCATTCCACAGATAGGGTCTTTAGTCACGGATTTCGATTCATTCATGGTCATCGTCCTTTCGTTGTTACAGCAGCATCCAGACCTGGGCTCCGGCTTCGCACCGGCAAGCGTCGCCAGAAACTTATTCCGACAGTGGTCGCTGCAAAAGTAGAACGTCTTTCCATCACGTTCGACGTGGAGAGCAGTGGGTTCGTCCACGGTCATTCCGCAGACGGGGTCTTTGGATACGGATTTCGATTCGTTCATGGTCAGGTGTCCTTCTAAGGTGTTGTGGTTCCTGTCTCTTCAATCCGGTTGTCACGTTGTTTCGGGTTCGTCGAAACGTCTTGTTCTCGTCCTTCAGCACTTGGTGCTTTTTTCAGTCTCAGCAAGCGCGCGTTGATGGCCACAATCACCGTGCTCGCGGACATCAGCACCGCGCCCACAGCGGGAGTGAGTACCACGCCCCAGGCGTAAAGCGCTCCGGCGGCCAGCGGAATAGCCACGACGTTGTACCCCGTGGCCCAAAGCAGGTTTTGAATCATCTTCCGATACGTAGCGCGAGAAAGCCGCACGATGGCCACGACATCCAGCGGATTGCTCCGCACCAAGATCACGTCCGCGGTTTCCACGGCCACATCGGAACCGGCGCCAATGGCGATTCCCACGTCGGCCTGCGCCAGCGCCGGGGCATCGTTCACACCATCACCGGTCATGGCCACCATTACGCCGCGCGATTGAACTTCCTTCACTTTGGCCGCTTTGTCTTGGGGCAGGACTTCGGCGAAGTACTCGTCCAATCCGACCTGGTCCGAAACCCATTTGGCTGTCGCCTTGTTGTCGCCGGTGAGCATCAGGCAGCGAATGTCCATTGCCTTGAGGGCATCAATCGCTTGCTTCGCCTCGGGCCGGACGATGTCGGCCAAGGCAATCGCGCCCTGCAACTTCCCGTCGACGAGCACAAACACGACGGTCTTGCCTTGGGCTTGCAGGGGCTCCACGCGCGGGTCAGTGAGCGCGATGCTCTGATCGCGCAGGTAGCCGGGGCTGACCACCTTGATGTCCTTGCCCTCAACCCGGCCTTCGGCGCCCTTGCCGGTGATGCTGTTGAAGCCTTCGACGGGCAGCTTCTTATCCGAAGCGGCGGCGATGGCCTTGGCGATGGGGTGCGCGGAATTTGCATCCACGGAGGCCGCGTAGCTGCGTAGCGTTTCTTCGGTGATGTCATCGCCCAGCACCAGCGTCTCCGTGACGCCAAAGCGGCCCTCGGTCAGCGTACCCGTCTTGTCAAAAATGACCGCCCGCAAGTTCCGGGCACCTTCGAAAGCAACACGATTACGAATGAGCAGGCCGTGGCTCGCGGCCAGCGCCGTACAGACCGCCACCACCAGTGGCACGGCCAGGCCCAACGCATGCGGGCAGGCGATGACCATGACGGTGACGGTGCGTTCGATGGCGAATGCGAACTCCTTATCCATCACGAATTGCCAGATCAGGAAGGTGATCATGCCGCCTCCCAAGGCGACGATGGTGAGCCATAACGCCGCGTTGTTGGCGAGATCCTGGGTCCTCGATTTACTTTCCTGGGCCTGCTTCACCAAGTCGATGACCTGCGACAGAAACGAATCCTTGCCGGTGCCCTTGACCTCGATGGTCAGCGAGCCTTCGCCGTTGATGGCCCCGCCAATGACTTTTGCGCCGGACTTTTTGGTAACGGGGGTTGATTCCCCGGTGAGCATCGCCTCATCGACCGAGCTTTCGCCGTCCACAATGACACCATCCGCGGGAATCTTTTCACCGGGCTTAATCAGGACTTTGTCATCCACAGCCAGTTCATTCAGCGGTACGTCTTTTACGCTGCCGTCGGGCATGAGCTTGTGCGCGTCGGAAGGCATGAGTTTGGCCAGTTCCTCCAGAGCCTTGGAGGCGCCCATCACGGACTTCATCTCGATCCAGTGCCCCAAGAGCATGATGTCCACCAGGGTGGCCAGCTCCCAGAAGAACATCTTGCCGGTCAGTCCGAATACCACGGCGCTGCTGTAGAGATAGGCGGTGGCGATGGCGACGGCAACCAGCGTCATCATCCCTGGGCGGCGGGATTTGAGTTCCTCGAACAAGCCATTGAGGAATGGCCAGCCGCCATACCAGAAGACCGCGGAGGAAAGGCCGAACAGGACATAAATATCGCCGGTAAAACGGATGGCTTCTCGCAGTCCCAGCAGCGATTGGAGCATTGGCGAGAGGACGAGAATCGGCAGGGTCAAGACGAGCGAGATCCAGAATCGTTTCCGAAAGTCCGCCGCCATGTGGGCATGATGATCGTGGTGGTCATGTTCGGCGGGATGGCCGGAACCGGTGTGCTGCGTTTTGCCTTCCGCCTCCGACCAATTCTGCTCGGCGTGTCCTTGCGGACGGCCTTCCTTCTCAGAGATGGCGTAGGCCTTCTTCGCGACCTCGTCGTGCGCCGGCTTGGTTTCGGGCTTATCTTTGGGTGCGTGTTCGTGTTCCTTCATAGGGCGTCTCTTTTCATGCTTTTAGCTTTCGGCAATGTCCACAAACGGCGGGATCGGACAATCCAACGTGTCGGCGATGGCGCGGAGCAATTCGGCTTCGCGTTCCTGGATCAGGCCGTCCGCACCGGCGACCTGCACGCAGGCTTCGATCAAATTCTTTTTGATCTGCGGCGCGGCCAACGCGAGGCGGTCGAGTGCGGTGTCAAGTTGCTCCAGCCCGGATTCTTTGCGCGGCAGTAGTGCATGCCTGCGCCTCCGCCCATCCAGCCATTCATCCAACCATCTGTGTCGTTCATCATAAATTGCCTTTCAGTTATCGCGGCCGTTTGCCCTTAGGCGGTTGAGCTTGGCCTGTCCTCGTCATCTCCTTGCGATTGTCTGACAGATGCGAATCCGTGCCGCCACAGCATCCGCCGCCGTAGCGCATCATTAAGAAAAACATCAGGCCGATGACGGCCACCGTTAGCAGTGAACTCCAGTCCATAAACCTTTTCCTTCCCTTTCGGTAGACGGTAAGCTTCAGGTCGTGTTGCCATTACATGTAAGGGCAGTGGATACCGGGCTGTCGCAGCCACAGATACCAGCCGTGAGTTCCTCGGCCTCGGGCGGACCCCAGGTGCCGGGTTGGTAATTATGCACGGGCGTCACCAACCCCAAGATGGGTTGAACGACCGCCCACGCGGCCTCCACGCCGTCCTGACCCGCGAAAAGGGTGCCGTCGCCTGCCATGGCATCGCCCAGGAGTCGCTCGTAGGCGGCCATCTCATCCCCGTGCGGGTGGTTGACCACTTTCAGTTCCGTCGGATCGCCAATCAACTCCTCGCCCGGGCGCTTCACGCGGGCACCGATCGCAATCGTCACGTCGGGACTCAGTCGGAAGCGCACATAGTTCGCCTGGCCTGGGCACAGTTTGCTGAGCGCGGGCGGTTTGAACATCACCAGCACCTCGGTCATCGTCGTTGGCAGACACTTGCCCGCCCGGATGAAGAAGGGCACGCCGTCCCAGCGCGGAGAGTCGATGCGGAGCCGGGCCGCGGCGAATGTTTCGACGTTCGAGTCGCGAGCGACGCCTTCCTCCTCGCGGTAGCCTTGGAACTGCCCGCGCACCACGTCCTCGGGACTGAGTGGGCGTATCATCCTGAACACCTTCGCCTGCTCGTCGCGGATCGACTCATCGCTCGTCGCCGTCGGCGGCTCCATCGCGAGGAATCCCACGACTTGGAACAGGTGGTTTTGGACCACGTCGCGAATGGCACCTGACTCCTCGTAGAAACCGCCACGGCCATCGACGCCGAACGTCTCGGCCATCGTGATCTGCACGCTCTCGACATAGTTGCGATTCCAGACCGGGTCGAGGAAGGTGTTCGCGAAGCGGAAGACCAGCATGTTCTGCACCGATTCCTTCCCAAGGTAATGGTCGATGCGGAAGATGCACGATTCGTCGAAGACCGTGTGGAGCGCTGCGCTGAGCGCCTGCGCGGACGGGAGGTCACGGCCGAAGGGCTTTTCAATAATCACGCGGCCCCCCCGCGCGCAGCCCGACTGGCCGAGCCCCTCGATCACCCTCGGGAACACGCTCGGCGGGATGGCGAGATAGTGCAGCGGGTGTTGAGCGTCGCCGAGTTCCTTGCGAAGCGCGTCGTGGGTGGCCGCATCTCCGTAGTCGCCGCTGATATAGTGGAGGTGCTGTTGAAACTTCGCGAAGACCGCCTCGTCGAAGCCGTCTTGTTTCTCGACACTCGCGCGGGCACGCGCTTGGAACTTCTCGATGGTCCAGTCCGACCTGGCGACCCCGATCACGGGCACTTGGAGATGTCCCCGCCGTTGCATCGCATAGAGAGCGGGAAAAATCTTCTTGTAAACGAGGTCGCCGGTGGCCCCGAAGAAGACGAGGGCGTCGGAGTGAGGAATGTTCATCAGGTGCTCCTTATTTTGCGGAGTAAGCACGAATTACGTTACCGTTCCCCTCGCCCGTCCATATGACCGGGGCCATGCTCCTGGCCACCAGACATGCGCCCCGGCCCCATACGCCGGTGCTTAACCATCGTCTCCCACAGGTGGCCGCAAGCCAGACCCACTGCCAGCAGCAACTACAGTCGAACGTGCGGTGGTCGCCCGTACCCCCACCGTGCATCCAGCCGCTGTGGACGCGCCCGCCGCGCACCCAGTCCGCTTCGCCGTAAAACCGGCTGCATGACCCCGGGGGGTCGGTGTCCATCGGGCGCGGCGCCAGCTCGACGCTGTCGTCGCCGCTCCCCACGGTGATCGGTTGGCTCTCGATAGGCCGCCTGGTCTTTAAGTCCTTGTCCCAGGTATGGACCATCACCTCCCCAGTGTCCGCGTTCGTCAGCAGTTCGGCGTACGCCGTCCCGCTTTTGATTGCCACCAGGTCGCCGCCGTTAGGGCCTGCCGAAGCAGATTGCGGCGAGGTTTGAGGGCACCCCGCCACGCCGAACAGACATGCAAGGATCAGGCCGGTTAGGATTGCCTTCATCGAAAGTCTCCTGTTCTGGAAGTGGAACGCCAGGCATGAAATGTGAGACACCACCGGGTTTCTTTTCGTCTAGTTTGGAAGGTACCAAGGAAGCACGCGCGGCCTCCTTGTGAATCGCCTTCCGCTTAACAGTAAGAGCGAACTACGGTTGCCCGCGGCCGTCCTGATGACCGGGGCCATGCTGCCGGCCGCCAGGCATGTGCCCCGGCCCCATCTCGCCGTCGTTATGGCCTGTCGTAGCTGGTGTCTCCGCGCCGTTAGAGCCTGTCGCAGTTGGTTGCTCCACGGTGGTTTGAGAGCACCCGGCCACGGCGAACAGACCTGCAAGGATCACCGCGGTTAAAATTGTCTTCATCATCGTTATCCCCTTCTGAAAGTGGGCCGCCAGGAATGGAATGCGCCTCAGCATCGGATTTCTCGTTTTTTGAAACGGAACATGTAGAGGGAGCACACGCGGCTCCCTTTCAACTCATCGTTGCTCATGCAGTTCTCCCGGTGCTGGCAAAGTCGTTTTGGGGGCAAACTGGGACTTTTCTGCCTCCGTCCTGGCGAGCTGGTTATAGAGCCAGGCCGTCGCGCCAGCCACGACGGCCGTCCCCACGCCCCAGCCCAGGAGACTGGCGATGAAGCTCCCCCACGTGATCTGCCGGTAGAGGCCACCAACATCGATGTGAAAAAAGACCGTGGTCACGTGGACCACGGTGCGCTCCGGCACGAGAACGCAGAAGGCCGTGCAGAGCGCATAGACCAGGGCCGTGATACTCCCCGCCGCCAGGGCGGCGGCTCGAACGTCGAATTTCATAACCAACCTCCTTCTGATCTTGTGGCGTCCCTAATTGATGTCTTGCTCAATCATCTTTTTCATTTGTTGCTTGCTCCTATCCATCTTCTCTCCACCCAAGAAAGAGCCTCTCGCCCGCGAAAATCAACAGCAGACCTGCGAGCGAGACGTATAGTACCAAAGGATCGCTCTGGACTTTCACCACGAGAAACGCGCCCAACACGACCACGTCAAGAAAGATTGCGGTGAGCAAGACGACGGGATTGGCGCCAACGTCCTTGCGGAGGTATCGCAGGACGCCCCAATGCACGGCAATATCCATGATCAGGTAGAAGATCGCGCCCAGCGACGCGATCCGACTCAGGTCGAAGAACACGGTCAGCACCATCGCAATCACGATGGTGTAGACCAGCGTGTGCGTCTGAATGTCGCCTGGCATGCCAAAGTGGCGGTGGGGAACAAGGCCCATGTCGGTCAGCATGGTCAGCACACGCGACACCGCGAACACACTTGCGATCACGCCAGAGACGGTCGCTACCACCGCCTGCGCCACCGTGAACCACAGTCCCCAATCGCCAAAAGCCGGCCGTGCCGCTTCGGCCAAGACAAAGTCCCGTGCCTCGACGATTTCACCCAAGCTCAAGTTGCCCGCGACTGCCAGGGCGACCAGGAAGTATACGGCCACGCAGATCGAAAGCGAGATGATGATCGCTCGACTGACATTGCGGTGCGGGTCGATAATCTCAGCCCCGCTGTTGGTGATGGTTGTAAAGCCTTTGTATGCCAAAATGGAGAGCGCCACGGCCGCCAGAAGTCCGCCAGCCGATGTCTGATTGTCCACGGCCACGCTCTCGAACGAGAATCCCGAAAGCCACAAACCAACGAGCGCAAACAGCGTTATCCCGCCCACCTTGATCAGGGCTGTCACCATCGAGAACGCGCCAATAAAGCGATTGCCCGCGACGTTGATGCCGAAGGCGAACGCCAACAGGCCGACGCCGAGCGCCGGGACGAGCCAACTGCTTTTGTCCACGTCGAAAAGCTGAAGCGCGTACGTGCCGAACGTCCGAGCCACCAGGCTCTCATTGATCACCATCGAGAAATACATGAGCAGCGCGCAAGCCGCCGTCATGGTTCCCTTGCCGTAGGCTTTCTTCAGATACATCGCGATCCCGCCGGCGGACGGGTAGGCGTTGGACACCTTGACGTAGGAGTACGCGCTGAACGCAGACACCAACGCGGCGGCCAAGAAGGCGAATGGGAAGAGGCCCCCGGCTTGTTCGGCGACCTGACCGGTAAGCGCAAAGATCCCCGCCCCGATCATCACGCCGGTGCCCATCGACACCGCCCCGACGAGCGAGAGGCTATTTTCCTTGTACGATTCGTCACGGCGACCGGTCGAGTGACGAGATGAATTCCCTGTATCGCTCATGTTTGCCGCCCGACCATGCGTGTTCGGCCTTTCTGTCTTCGCCAGTTAGTGGTGCTTATACCAGCCAGTACCGCGGATGTCGTTCCAGGACGTTGTCTGATGGCACTGGAAGCATTGATCGACGCGCGCGTTCGGCTTCCCGGCGACGCGGGCCGAGATCATCTTAAAGTGCATCATGTAATGACTGGGCGGAGCCTGGTGGCATTGGACGCAGTCCATGGAATTGGGCGAGGGGTGTCGGAATTCGGGAATCGTCCACCTGTCCGTGGCGTGGCATTGGGCACAGTCTTGACCAAACAGTTGAAAATGCCGGTCGTCGTTGGCGTGGCAAGTGGCACAGTTAAGGACCGTTTCCTCAGCCGTAATGTGGGCGTGCGGTGGCGCCCAGAGCTTCGGCCAGGTTAGCAATTCGCGATCGACATCATTCTCTTTCAATTGGCGCAGACCGATCTCGGCCAGCACGACGTGGTCCATATTTGTCGCGAGGTTTCCTCGGCCTTGATGCTCCAAGTGGCACTCTTTGCAGCTACTGATGCTGGCATGAAACGACGTCGGTTGCCGTTGCAAAAGGGACTCGTTGTTGGCGTGGCAGACAATGCAGTTGCTGGCCGTGACGCCCTCGACGGCCGTGTGACAGGCCGCGCAGTTATGTTCTAGAAACGCGTGCGCCTGGGAGAGCGCACCGGGACGGGCCATACGTTGCCAAGCCGTCGTGCTCAACAACCCGGAGCGCTCCCCTCCGGAATGACTCCCCAGGAAGTAAAAGGCGCCAAACAACGCCACGAACAGCGCCAACGCGAAAAATAGGGCACGCCACATTCTCATGGGAACCACCTCAGTCCAAAATGGATCCCTGCCCAGACGTGCAACCCGAGCAGCAAGTAGAGGAGCACGGAGAGAACGATGTGCACTTTCAGGGCCCAACTGAACCAGCGTTTGAAGAACTCGTGCGAGCGGACCGCGTACTCCAGGTCCGCCACGGATTCGGCGAGCCGGGTGACCTCAGCGGCCGGGCCGCCGGCGGTGGAGAGATCGATCCCCAGCGAGGCCAGGCCGGCCGTGAGGAGGCGCGCCTTCGGAAGGGCTTTCGCTTCCGCCGGCGAGTTCTCGAGCACGCCCCACGCACTGTCGAGATCCCCCCTCGCAGTCTGGAGCAGGAGTAGTTTGTCTTTGATTTCATGCGAGACGTAGGTGAGCAGATAGCGCAGGACGAACCCACTCACGACGACGAGCAACATCATTGCCGTCAGCGTGATTCCCAGCCAACTCTCGTATTTGTGGCCGGTGTGAATGATCGCGAGCAACGGGCCCAAGATGCCCGAGTAAACATGCAAGGTCATCAACGTCTGCAACGAAACGTGCGCGGTGATTCGGTCGTGGAGAGCGGGAATGCGCTTGGCAATGGTGTAGGCGAGTGGGACGAGCATGAGGACGGCGCCCGCGATCCCGAACGCCGCGCCGATTCCGCTCCCGGCAAAGCGCGGCGAGCTGTGGACGAGAAAGCCGAGCCAGCCCAGCAGCAGGACGCTGAGGCCACCGGCGACGACGATGCGTTCGTGTTCTTTCATCGCTATGCCTCCACCGTGACTTCGCCCTGGGGCTTTGCCTGGCAGGCCAGAATGATGTTGTCGGCTTTATCGTCATCATCGAGAGAATCCTGCACCTCCTGGTCGACCTCGCCGGAAGTCATCTTCACCTTGCATATGCCGCAGGTGCCGACGCGGCAGGAGAATTGGATCCCGATGCCGAGTTCTTCCGAGAACTCGAGAATGGTCTGGCCGGGAGGGATTTTGGCCGACTTGTTATTCGTGGAAAACGTAACCTGCGGGCCAGACGCGGGAGCAGTGGGTTTGGCGGTGGTCCGCGCGGCGGCCGAACTGGGCTTGACTGCACCGAATGCTTCGGTCTTGATTTGCTCCGCAGGAACTTCCAATTCGGCGAGCATGGCCTTGGTCGCATCCATCATCCCCGGCGGCCCGCAAATGTGAATTAGCCGTGAGGCAAGATCGGGAACCGTCTCGGTGAGCAATTCCTTGCTGATGCGTCCGCGCAGACCAGCCCAGTCGGTCCCTTCGGGTTTCGACACCGTGACGGCGACGTGCAATTTCGGGTTCGCACGCTCAAGTGCGGGAATCTCGTTGGCAAAGATGTAATCCGACGAAGCGTGGATCGAGAAGATAAAGAAAATATCTCCGTCCCAGGACTGCTCGGTGAGATATCGAGCGATGCTCATCATCGGCGTGACGCCCACGCCGGCTGAGATGAGTACGATGCTGTCCGCTTCGGTTCCGGTAAAAGTAAACTTCCCGACGGGGCCGCCCGCTTCGACCAGGTCGCCCACCCGGAGCAGATCAACGATGTGACGGGAAACCGCGCCGCGCGGCTCGCGCCGCACAGTCAACTCGATGTATTCGCGATGCGTCGGAGAGGACGAGATCGAGTAGGAGCGGTTCATTCTCGCGCCGCCAATCGAGAAGGCGACGTTGAGGAACTGACCGGGCACAAAGGTGAAAGGAAGGAGGCCGTCGCCGGACGCAGGCAGCAGGCGAAACGTTTTCGCGTTCGGCGTTTCCGGGACGATGCTCCCGACGCGCAGATACCCGCTCCATTTCGCATCCACGGGCGGCGCTGCAGTCGGTTCCGAATCCACAGGCGGGGCGGCTTTGGCGTCTCTCCCGGCTTGGGCGGCTTTCGTGGTTTTGGCCTTCTTCGCAGGCGGCGACGTTTTCTTGGTAGCAATTTTGCTCATGTTGAGGTTCCCTTCGCGTCTGCCGCAGGCTTGTCGGCGGAGGCTGCAGGCGGCGGTGGCCCTCCGGCAAGCGCCGGTGCCGCTCCGGGAGGCGGTGCCCCCTTGTCGGCCTCGATCCGCCCAAAGAGAGCCGCCGCGCGGCGCATCTTGAAGAAATACATCGCGACCATCGCCAGTGCGAACGCGATGAGCAGCCCCATCGTGAAGAAGTGAAATGGCGTGGCGCCGAGGAGCGTGCGCGGCTCGTCGCTCGGCATGGGATGCGCGAGGTTCATCTCGCGCTTGAACCAGGTGAGCGCCACGTTGCGCGGGGCTTTGCCTTCGGCCAGCGCCCGTTTCGCGGCCAGCCCACTCTCGAAGCGCGCGAGACCTTCGCGCAGACTCGCACTGCCCGCTTGCATGCCGCTGTAATTCTCTGCCGACGCGGCCTCGAGGAGGTGGTCGAGGCTTTCGTTCATCAAGGCCACACCGGATCGCATGCGTTCGCCCGCCTGTTGCTCGACTTCGACGCGTTTGTCGAGAGGCAAATCCGGCAGGTCCATGAGCGTTGGATAGAAGTCCTTCGGTTTGGGCGCGCCCATCTTTTCCATCATGCCGGCCATACCACCACCACCCATCATGCCGGCCATACCGCCACCACCCATCATGCCGCCCGCACCCTCCGGCGGATCGCCACCCGCACCCTCCGACGGACCGTCACCGACACCTTCCGGCGGACCGCCACCGACACCTTCCGGCGGGCCAGCCGTTCCCGGCCTTCCGCCCTTGCCGTCTGCGCTGCCGGGCGTTGCGGCCGGCGCAGCGCCGGCTCCACCTTCCGGCGGCGCTCCTGCCGCCTGACCGGGATGATGGCTGGCGTGCTCCTCGGGCGACACCTGGCCGTAAGCCGGAAGAGCCAAAGCCAGCCCGACCAGCAGGCCGAGAACGCCCCGCGACGCAACGCTGACGCGTCCGCAGGCGGCTTTGGTTTCAGAGCGGTCCCTGCTCAACTCATTTCCAATACGTCGGCGACAGCGGAGCGCATCGACCATCGTTGCTACCTCCAACCGGTATGATAGATTCAGGCCATTCCTGGGTTTATTTCGACGCAGCAATCCCCACTTGAAAATCTTTCCCTTCGCCTCCCTCTTAGCACGAACTACCGTCCCTCTCGCCCGCCCTGATGACCCGGGCCATGCTCCTGGCCACCAGGCATGTGCCCTGGCCCCATATCGCCGTCGTTAGGGCCTGTCGCATCTGATTGCTCCGCGTCGTTAGAGCCTGTCACACCTGGTTTCTCCGCGGTTTGCGAGCACCCGGCAACGGCGAACAGACCTGCAAGGATCACCCCGGTTAAAATTGTCTTCATCGTCGGTATCCCTTTCTGGAAGTGGACCGTTAGGAATGGAATGCGAAACATCATCTCTCCTTCTTGAGATGGAACATGTTCAGGGAGCTTACGCGGCTCCCTTTCGACTCATTGCACTTCGATCTCGTTTGCCAGGATCGGAAGTCCACTGACTTCCATCGCCGCATGTTGGGCAAGTTGTTTGGCGTAGGACGTGGGCGCGCACGCTTGCAGGACAAGGCCCTGTTCTTGAACCATGACGCGGAACCCGCGTACCCAGGCGCGCCCGAGCAAGCGCCGCTGGATGAGCACCTCAAGCTGATCCGCTGTCGGCCAAGTTGTACTCGCACTGCTCATGGTGCCCTCCCGGCTGCGGCGAGGTCTCGTTGGCTTGCGGACAATGACCTTTCACCTTCCATCCGCGCCAGAAGGTTGTACAGCCAGGCCGTCGCGCCAGCCACGACGGCCGTTCCCAGGCCGTAGCCCAAAAGACCGGCGACGAAGCTCCCCCATGTGACCTGCCGGTAAAGTCCGGTCAGATCGACGTGGAGAAAAACGGTGCTAAGGTAGACCACAGTGGACTCCGGCACGAGGGCACAAAAGACCGTGCAGAGCACATAGACCAGGGCCGCGATACTCCCCGCCGCCAGGGCGGCGGCTCGAACGTCGAGTTTCCTATTCATAACCTTGTTTTTCTTTCTATTCGTTAGGAGTTTGTTTGTTGTTGCTGCGAACGTCGCGTTCGCAAATTCACTGCACTGCTTGTTGCGCCAACGAACGTAGAATCCTTCGATCGGGACGCGGCGCACGGCGGTTTGGTTTCGCCGTCGTCCATACTCAAGTCACTTCCAATACGCGGTTCATCGTGCCGAATGCGTTGGCGCAGCACTTCGGGCAGCCGTCGTATTCGTGCTGGCAGCCCGGCTCGCAGCACCACCGACCATCCACGATGAACTTGAATTCATGGTGTCCGGGCGGAAGGGGCAGCGTGGTTCGCCAATGCCCGTCCGCTTGTCGCGTCAGCGGCGTTGCCTCGGGACGCCAATCATTGAAGGTGCCGGCCACGAACACGGCTTGCGCCTCGGGCGCGCGGCAGGAGAATTCGACGGTTTCGATTTTCATGTTCTTGTCTGCTGTTTTGGTTTTCATGTTTCTCTCTGCTATCTTGGTTTCCGTGTTTTGCCTCCGTTCGTGTGGCCGCTCACATGCCGTTCATGCCGCCGGCTGAACCTTGAGCTGGGCCAAGGTCAACAAGCTCTTGTCGAGGCGTGAACCATGGCCTCGCCCGTGTCGGGGTTGGCCATGACCTCGGCGTAGCTTGATTAGTGTTTGTGCGGGTCAGGCGAACCTGTCGCGGGCTGCGCTGGCGAAGCCATCCCCGTAAGAATCTGTCGTTGCTCGTCGGAGAGCACTTTGGCCGCTTCACCCACCGAGCGGATGAACCGCAGGCGGGCATCACCCTTGAGTTTCTCGATCTCCGCAACCTTGGCTTCGATCTGGGCGTTGTCCGGTTGATCGGCGGCGGTGAGCGTCCAAAGATCTTGCTCGGCTTCCTGCACGCATCGGCCGGCACTCGCCTTGTCCAGCGCCGCCTTTTCCTTGATTTGATTGAGCATCATCTGCTGCTCGGTGCTCAGCGCGATGTGCTGCGGGTGGTCAAGGAAAAAGCCTGTCGCGCCGACGTGATAAAGATGCGATGAGCCCGGAAAGCCCGGCAGCGCAGACGGCATGGCCATGCTGGAGCCGCCTTTGCCATCCATGCCGCTCACCGTGCCCATCATCCCTGCCATCTCCATCTTGTCCATGTCCATCATGCCCATTCCCCCGCCTAGTGCAGCTTTTCCCATCGGTGCGCCAGCCGCAGGTGCGCCACCGCCCATGCCGCCCATCATTTTGTCCTTCATGGCCTTCATTCTGTCCGTCATCATTCCCCTCATGCCCATCTCCCCGCCCGGAGCTGATGCGCCACCGCCCATCTCATCCGTGCCGGCGGCCGGTTTCATTGCCCCCGATGCGCCGCCGGAAGGCGGTTTGCCCTCGCCCATGCCACTCATATCGGCCATTTTCCCCTGCATCGGTTTCGTGCCCGGTTTCGTGCCCGGCTTCGTGCCCGGCTTCATCTCGGGCTTGTCGCTCATCGGCATCGCGCCGGACGTTGCCCCGGATGGCTGCTGCATGGTGGCCTCGAGTCGCTGCATTTTGGCGCGCAGTTCGGCCAACTGATCGGCGACGGCTGGGCCGCCAGCCATGTCATCTTTGCCACCCCCCGTCATGTCCATGCCGGCCATGCCCGTTGGCGCTGCCTTTGCGCCCGACCCCAGGCCGGGCATCGGCCTGACGCGGGGCGGATTTCCCGCGCCCATCGGCACGGTGCCGGCGGGAGGCGATTGTCCGGGCTGCTGCTGGATGATGGCCTCCAGTTGCTGAATTCTTGCGCCCATTTCCCCCAATTGTGCATCTACGGTCTGTCCGCCCGCCTGGCTGGCGGCAGCGGCAACATGAGCCGCGTGTGCTGGGTCGGTCGGCGGTTCAGCCGCAAGGGTTTTCCGTTCGACGCTCACGAAGGTTGCCACGGCCAGCAGGCCGGCACCGATGAGACAGGTTGTGATAATTAGGACTCGATTGTTCATATTCAGCCCCATTCTTCTTATTCAGTTCGTGCGTTGTTGTGGTTCGCGCCTTGATGCTGGGCGCCGGACTGGCTCGGGCTGGTGTTGCAGCATCAGGCTGCAACACCAGCCCGGCGCAGTCCGGAGGGGCACGGGCGCGTTACTTCTTCTCGTGTTTCATGTCCTTCATGGCGCCGCTGCCGGTTTTGGTCGCGCAGACAAACATGGCGTCGTCACCACAGTGCGAGCAGACGTGTTTCACTTCCTCGTTCTTTCCTTCACCTTTGCCGGTGCCGGCGACCGTGACGGTGCCGCCGCAATCGGCACAGGTGTGCTTTTGACCGATGGTCATCATCTTGACGTGTGTTTCGTCCTTGGTCACCGCGTGGACCATGACGTTTTTGCACATGCTGCAGACCATCGAGATCGAGTCTCCGGGCTTCAGGGCTTCCGCCTCCGCTTGGGTCGTGATGTGCTGAAAATGCAACCGATGTTGCGCTCCTTTCATTGGCTCCGCTGCGCGGGCCGCGGCGGGCAACCGGGGCTTCTTTTCGTCGAGCTTCTTCAGATACTTGTCGGGGTCGGCCAAGAGCTTCGTCTTGCAGCCGGCGCAGCAGAGGAAGACTGTGCGGCCCTTGACGATCACCTTCACGGGCTTGCCCATCGACCCCAACGGTTGATCGGTCACCGGGCAGGTCTTCTGTTTCTCGATCAGTTCCCTGTCGGTCTGCTTGGCGGCGGCCGGCGGGCTGGCGTCGCCCGAGGCGACGACGGGTGAGCCGTGCTGCGGGCCGGGATGCTGCTGCTGGCCGGCAGCCATCACGCTCGACGCGAGAAAGCTGAGCAAGCCAATTGCAAGGGCGCTGAGTTTCCGGGACATGGTAAAGTCTCCTTGGGTTGAAGAACTGAAAATGTGCCGTCGGTTGTGACGGCGGTAAACTCTCGATTGTTGATGCCTCTGCGGAAGAACGGCGGTGCGCAGCGAAAATCGGCGCGCACTGCCCTACAGAAGAGAGCCGATCAAATGACGAGTCGGCAGAGGATGCTCAATCGCTCAGGGGCGCTTGAGCAGAGAAGCGCCGGTTGTTGATCGGCGTGGGCGGGGCCGGCCGGCGGAACGGGAACCGCAACGGTCATCAGCCCACCAAATGAAGGCGTCGATAACGACTTCGTGGTGTCCGTCCGCGAATTGCTCGGCAACCGGTCGGGCGCGGGGACTGATTTGTTCAGTGAGCACAGGCACGGCCCGCCTTTGCAGCAGCCGCACGACCCCTTGGCACCGCAGCAGCTTCCGTGCTGTGCAGAAGATGTGGCAGTACCGCCGCAGCAGGAACGACGGGACCGCGATCCGCTGGTGCAGTGCGGACAGTTCGCGGCAGGTGCCGCATCAGCGCGGGCCGGTTTCACCGCGATTGACCGCGGGGAATGACTTCCGCAATCGCAAGCCATCAGGGGCAGGGATTCCGCAGGGATCAGTATGACGGCCAGCCATACGAGGGCTTTCGCGGTGATGCTATTGCAGAATCCCATTACGTCGCCTTGGTATCTCGCGGCGTCAAGGCTGCCGCAGGTTTCGTGACGGCCCCGAATCCCCAAGAACAAAAAAAGCCGACGTGGTAGAACACCCGAAGGGGTTCGGCCACGTCGGCTTACTCACCAGCGAGCCCGCCGGCGCGGCCGGGTTGCTCTCCGTCTAGTCATCCGACAAAATCAACCGGTGTATTCTATAGCAATGAACGCGGAGGGCAAGGGGCGATGTCGAAAAATGAAGGCCAGTGCGCCTATTATCCGCATCACTATGCCCCGGCAAGGAAGTTTTTCACCGTAAAACCCGAAGCGCAAGCGAGTGAGGGATGGGGCTGGTGGGCTCCCACTTGCTTGCGCTTCGGGTTACGGTGTGGATTTTCTTCTCCGCCGGGGCGATAAGCACCGACCGGCCGGGCGTCAGCAGCACGATGGCCGCCGCCACCCCCACAGCAAGAGCACCACTCCGCCCGACAGAAAAGCGGTGGGAAAAGTGGCCGAGCATCGGGTGCAGTTCCCACAGTTTCGGGATTGGAATGTCCATCGGCTGCTCACATTTTCGGATGGCCAGGCATGCGGCCTGCATGGCCCGTGTCCCCGGTGATTTTCTCATACATCTCCGGTGGCAGAACGCGCACTACGGTCGATAACCCTTCCACGCCCATGGACCAGCCGGGACGCATGCCCATCGCTTCGCGACGGCCCTCGACTCGGGCCGCGCCTTCCATCCCTTCCATGCCTTTCATTCCCTCGTGGCCGGCCATTGGCTCTTGCATGGCTGCGGGGTTCATGTTCATCTTGCTGTGATCGGGTTCGCCATTCGCTTTCAAGGGCGTCTTCTTCTGGGGCACGTTTTTCATCTCATGTTCTTTCATGTCCATGCCCTTCATCTCCACGTCGGGCGTCGTCATGCTTTTCATTTTGGGCATTTCCATCCCCAGCATGAGTTGAGGATACCCGGGCACTTTGAGTTGCTCAGGCGTGGAATTGTTGCGGATCAATGGTCCGGCTTGCGACGTCATCGGGTTCATCATGTGGTGGAACATATGGCAGTGCATGAGCCAATCGCCGGTGTTGTTGGCAATGAACTCAATCTCGCGGGCCTGAGCCACGCCCACCAAGACGTTGTTGCTCGGATACCAGGACGATTCCGGCATGCGGCCCCCTTCGGTCCCAGTGATCCAGAACGTGTGGCCATGCAAGTGAATTGGATGGTGGTCGATCACGCTGAAGTTCACGAAGCGAATCCGCACGCGCTCGCCCAGCTTACACAGCAATGGAGTCGTGAGCGGGCCACATCGACCGTTGAACGTCAAGTAGTTCCATTCCATCGCCAGCGTATCCGGCACGCTGGTATTCGGCCGAATTTGGAACTCCTGTGCGATCAGGCAGAAATCGCGATCCACGACCGGCTCGTAGGGCTTGGCGGGATACACAAGGAACAATCCCACCATGCCCATCGTTTCCTGCATGCCTTCGTGCGTGTGATAGAAAAAGGTCCCCTCTTGGTGAACGGTTAACTCGTATACGAACTGTTCGCCGGGTTCGATAGGTTTTTGCACCAGGTAAGGAACACCATCCATGTCGTTGGGGAGTTCGAACCCGTGCAGATGCAGCGTGGTCGGTTCGGGCAGTTCGTTGTGCAGGATGATTCGAACCCGGTCCCCCTGATTGATTTCAATGGTCGGTCCCGGCATGTCTCCGTTATAGCCATAAGTGTCCATCCACAATCCGGGCAGAATTTCCCGGCGAACCGGTTCCGCGATCAGATGAAACTCTTTGGCTCCGTTGACTTCTTTCCACGGGAGCTTTTTGAGGTCGGGTGCATGGATCGGAACCGGCGGCAGCGTGGCATCGCGATAACCCGGCACCAGCTTGCCGCGGTCGGTCGGACTTCCGACGGGACCGCCCAGGCCGGCGCGTGTTCGGGGATACTCGCCCGTATCGCTGCGGGGGGCAGCGTGCTGGTGTATTTCGTGTTTGGCATTCTGCGGCTTGTCGGCTAGCCCATCGGCTCGGTGTTCGGCATTCTTTTCTTGCGCATGTCCGAGTGCCGGGCCAACTACGAAAACACCGGCGCGGCCGCACCTTTGACGAGAAAGTTGCGGCGATCTGCGGGATCATTCATGTTGTTCTCCAAGCGGGGCGTTTCTGCCGGATTGCAAACTCACGCGCGTGCTGCTGCGGATCAGGACTACGTACAATTCCAACGCGGTTTGGGGGTAGCGTCGATGTGGCCGCCGCCGACCGCTGGGGGCGGTTCCGTCAGCCCGCCGGAAAGCAGCATTCCGCGGATGGCAATGTCGGTTTCATGAAACGTCCTGAGGCTGTCGACGTACTCGACTTCGAGCGTCGTGTGCAAGCGCTGTGCGGCGAGCACGTCGAGCCACGGCGCCCGACGATCTTTGTAGCTCTGTCGTAGTAGTTCGGTCGCCTCTGCGGCTTTCGGCAGCATCGTGGCCTGGTACTCTTGGGTGCGCTGCCACGCGGAAAGGTACGTCCGATATTCGGCGGCCAATCGCGTTTGCAATTCCAACTCCAACCGCCGCGCCTCGGCATGCGCTCGGGTCAGGTCCGCCTGCGCCTGCTGAATCGTGCCTCGGTTGCGGTCGAACAATGGTATCGGCAACCCGACGTTCACGCCGGCCGTCGTGTCGCCGGCTTCGACGTTTCGGCCGACCGTGGCATCGAGGAGGATGTTGGGAATCGGCTCAACTCGTTCGCGTTCGAGCTGAATCTGATCGTGTCGAATTTTCTGCCTCGCCGCCACGATTTCAGGACTGCAGCTGAGCAACTGCCCGAGTGCCAACTCGTATTCTAACGGATCCTGCGTATTGGCCAGGATGTCCGTAAGCGTCCGAGTTAGGCATGGGCCACGACAGGGGGGCTGGAAGGAACGAGGCGGATGGGAACGCCGCAGTTGGCTCGTCGCCAGCAGGGCGAGTGGCCCAGCGTAGGGCTAAAGGCTGCGCGGGCTGCTGTCGCGGCGGTAAGGCCGGAAGAACGGTGACCGTTGCCTGAATTGCGGGTGGCCGTCGCGTCGGTCTCGGGCGGTGAGACCGCGCCGGCGATAATCGCAGAGCGGAGTGCGCCCGCAACAGCTTCCCAAGGTCGCAGGAAGCGACGAGGCCGGTACATGTCGGAGAGAGAGGCTCGACGACCGCGCGAGTATCGAGTCCGACGACGGACCTCACGCTCTGGCGAAGCGAGCGGAAGCGAGGCCGCGGAGGAAGGTCATGATGGCTTGCCGCGCGGGACGCGACGTTTCATCACTTCTTGGAGGTACTCGGGAAACTCGCGGGTCGCTTCCTCGGCGGCGCGATCACCCTCGGCCGCGAGCATCTGGTCGAACAGGGATCGTCCGATCCGTTGGGCAACCTCCGGGGAGATGCGCTGCAGCAACGCAAAGGTTTGCTGCTGCCGTGCCAGAGCCTGCGTGGCTGCCAAGAGGTCGTCCACCGCGCGGTCGTGTTGAGCTTGTGCATGCTGCAGGTCTGGTTGGTCGTCGTGGGTCATACCCTCGATGATATCGCAGCAGGAGCATTCCGCAAAGAGCCGGAAGATTACGGAGCGACGATCGCTTCGGCCGCGCGGGCTTGCATGCGCGCTCTCGCCCGCCGTGCGTGCTTCGCGTCCGAGACGAGTTCCTTCTCCTCAATACGTTCTTGACGCACAGACTGAGGATGGGCCAGGGCCCAGCGGTCCGGGAGAAGATCCAGCAGATATGGTGCTCCCAGTTGGAGGTCGGCAGGATGGTTCTGCTGCGCATCGGCCAGGCGCCGTAACACGTCCTCTAAGTAGTCCTGAATCACTAGGTGATGACGATGGGCGCTGCTCACGATGCTGTACAACTTCAAGCGGCCGGCCGCCGCGCGCGGATGCCCCAGGAACAGCCAGTTGCTGCGACCGACCGTCAGCGGCCGGATCGTCTGCTCCGACTGGTCGTTGTCGATCGGCAGCCGGCCATCGCGCAAGTACACCTGCAAGGCCGCCCACTGGTTGCGCAGGTAGCCGACCGCCTGCCCGAGCGCTCTTGGGCAGCGCGCGTTGCACCGGGGCACTGTCCAGCCACTGCCGCAGCCGACTCCAGATCGGCACGGCGTCCCGTTGACGCAAGGCCCACCGCTCGTCCGGCGTCAACGTCTTGCTCCGCTCCTCGACCGCGTACAACTGCCGGTAGAAGGACTCGGCCTGCGCGGCCAGCACCGGCTCATTCAACTCCGCGGCCACGAATTCACGCCGCGCGTGGGCGTTGCAGCTGGCATGCTCAATCCGCCCCCCGGAACGTTGCGCTAAGCGCGCATTGGCGCCGCAAGCATCGCCCAGAAAGATGCCCCGAAACGTTGCCAGGTGCGAGTCGATCACCGAATTCTCATGCGTCAGGGACCAGTGGAAGACGTTGTATTCCGCCAAGCCATCCAGTCCCGTGTACAGCCATGCGTAACTGGTGGCCGAACCCGGTGGGCCCGTGTTCTTCGGCAGGCCCGTGTCCAACACCGGGGGCGGGCTGCCGCGTTGGGCAAGCCACCCTTGAACACTGGGTTGAAACCTCGATCGAGAAGCCCGGCTGAAGCCGGCTGGAATTGGATTCTTTTTGAACACCCCAACCAGTTAAAACCAGCGATTTTCTAGCCTGAGTTTATTTTACTCTTCGAGCGAGACGAGCATCAATGGCTACGGCGAGGGGGCTATGATGTCAAATTAAATATGGCGGTAATTTGACCACTAATTACACAATATATGGTGGTTAGATCGCGTTTTCTGTAGTTTAGATCGCCATATTTAATTTTACTTTTCGACCGTTTGGAGCTATAGTTGGACCCATGCAACGATGCAGTTCCTGGTCTCTTACAGGAGGGTTCGCAATGGAGTTCAATTTTCAAGCTCAGCAGTTGGTCGGCAAGCATGGCGTCTTGTCCGTCAAACAGGACGATGAAGTCGCCCGGAAACTCGCCATGCTCATCGAAGGACAGTGCGAAGGCCTGGGAGCTTCCCAAGCCGCAGAGAGGTACGGGTGTACCAAGCAACGCTATTATCAGGTCCTCCACACCTTTGAAGCCCTCGGCTCTGCAGGCTTGATAAGCAAGACGCGCGGTCCAAAACGAAATTATCGCCGAACCGATGAAGTGGCGCGACAAGTCGTCCGTCACCGATTCCTCGACCCTCAGGCCTCACCCGAAGTCATTGCCCAGAAGCTTCGGCAAAGTGGCTTGGTGATTAGCACTCGTAGTGTCGAACGGGTGGTTGCCGAGTACGGCCTTCAAAAAAAAACTCTACGCCTGCCGTCCAAACCAAGAGCCGCCCGCAAAGGTTGAGATCTGCATCAGTCGCCGGCGTACCCGAAGCCTTACCTGCCACCCCCTGGACATCGAACGCGGCGTACGCCAGATGCTGTCCAATAAGATCAGTGGCAATTTGGCTGGTATCTGGCTGTTGGTCCCCGAGCACCTGCGGCTGGGAACCTGGGATCTGTTGTGTGGCTGGACGCAGCAACCGACGCTACGTGCCGAGCCGCGTTTGGCTCTGCAACTTGTTCACGAAGGCAGTCGTCTGCACCGCCGGCATTCGCGCCGAGCGTACGCTGCACCGGCGCGGTGGTTTCGAACTGGTCAATGGCTTG
>Ga0366819_10024_pt1 | contig 93185 bp, 66 predicted proteins | sample TotcelFGM3001N15_FD_207091 | JGI IMG/M metagenome (GOLD analysis project Ga0366819, IMG submission 207091) | Enriched cells from coal bed in the Powder River Basin, Montana, United States - Total cells FGM rep3 HSBNCT.FGM.300.1.N15 ... | reverse complement strand
AACCGTTCGTACAACTGTTTGAAGGGGCCCGAAGCGCCGAACCCGGACATGCCGACAAATCGGCCACGCGAGCCGAGATAGCGATCCCAGCCCTGGCGTATGCCGGCTTCGACGGCGACTCGCGCGGTGACGTCCGGCGGCAGTACACTGTCGCGGTACGTCTGTTCCTGCTCGTCAAACAGCTCCCAGCATGGCAGGCTGACGACCCGCGCCTGTACGCCTTCGGCAGCGAGTTTCTCTCGGGCTTCGACGCACAGGGACAGTTCGCTGCCGGTCCCGATCAGAATGACGTCGGGGCGGCCGTCCGTCGCGTCCAGCAGGACATAGCCTCCCCGAGCCACGCCCGCCGCCGAGCCGCATCGCGTCCGATCCAGCGTGGGGATGTTCTGGCGGGTGAGGACCAGCGCCGCGGGACGATCAGCCGTCGCCAGGATCTTGCGATATGCCTCGGCGACTTCGTTTGCGTCTCCCGGCCGAAAGACCAGCAAACCGGGAATGCCGCGGCAGGCCGCCAAGTGTTCGACCGGCTGGTGCGTCGGACCGTCTTCGCCCAAACCGATCGAATCGTGCGTCAGCACGTACAACACGCTCTGACGCATGATGGCGCTCAGCCGCATCGAAGGCCGCATGTAATCGGTGAATACAAAGAACGTGCCGCCGTAGGGCCGCAGACCGGACAAAGCCAAGCCGTTGCAGATCGCCGCCATGCTATGTTCGCGAACCCCAAAATGCAGATTGCGGCCGGCGCGATCTTGAGCGCTGAAATGGCCCGCCTTTTCCACTTTCAGCATCGTATTGTTCGACGGCGCCAAGTCGGCTGAACCCCCAATCAGCCACGGCAGGTTCTTGGCCACCGCGTTCAGCACTTGGCCGGACGAGACGCGACTGGCCATCCCTTTGGCATCGGCCGGAAACACGGGGATATCCCGATCCCAGCCATCGGGCAGCTCGCGGGCCCAGATCCGCTTCAGATCGGCGGACAATTGGGGATGCGTCGCTTCGTACAACGCAAACTTCGTTGCCCAATCGGCATGCAGCTGACGGCCGCGAGCGCCGAGATTCTCGGCAAAATGCTCGCGCACGCCGTCCGGCACCAGGAAATGCTGGTCTTCCGGCCAGCCGTAGGCCCGTTTGGTCAAGCGGATTTCCTCGTCACCCAGCGGCGCTCCATGCGCCTCGTGAGAATCGGCTTTGTTCGGCGATCCGTATCCGATCACGGTCCGCACCACGATCAACGTCGGACGGTCTTGGCAGGCGCGGAAGGATGCCAGTGCAGCCTCCAAGGCAGCCAGATCGTTCGCGTCGTCGATCGTGACAACGTTCCAACCCAAGCCGGCAAACCTCATCGCCACGTTTTCACTGAACGCCAGATCCGTGTGCCCTTCGATCGTGATCCCATTGTCGTCATAGATCCAACACAGATTCGACAGCTTCAGATGGCCCGCTGCCGACGCGGCTTCGCAGCCGATGCCTTCCATTAAATCCCCGTCGCTGCACAACGCGTACACGTCATAGCCGAACAAGTCGAACCCCGGCTGGTTATAGCGGGCGGCAAACCAATGACCGGCCATCGCCATGCCGACACTCGTGCCGATACCCTGTCCCAACGGCCCGGTCGTCATCTCGATCCCCGCCGCGTCGCCGTATTCGGGGTGTCCTGCACAGGGGCTGCCCAATTGGCGGAAATTGCGGATGTCCTCCAACGAAATGGAAGGTTCGTCCAAGATTCGGCCATGCTCGACCTTCCTGACGCCCGCCAGATGCAGCACCGAATACAATAACATCGAAGCGTGTCCGCAGGACAAGACAAACCGATCCCGGGCCGGCCACCAGGGATGCTGTGGATCGTACCGCAAGTGCCGATTCCAGACCGTATAGGCCACCGGAGCCAGCGCCATGGGCGTTCCTGGATGACCGCTGTTCGCCTTCTGGACCCCGTCCATCGACAAAGTTCGAATTGTGTTGATCGCCAGTTGTTGGATGTCGTCCTTCATAATTGCGGTCATTGCTCCCCAAGTGGTCAATCGCCAACGCTCGATGCGACCAGCGACCGTTAGGTTAAGATGCGGCCTGTTCTCCGCCATTGTGGACAAATGTAATCTTTTGAACGTCTCCCCGTCAACGAGAGGAAGCCTCTCCTCCGGGCGATTCCGTGCGCGTTGTCTTGACTCAATAGTTCAGAACTCCTGTCGCGGCGGAGCATTTCCGGGACGACGTTCCGCACAAGGCACTTGCTGAAGAATGCCCAGGTTTTCCCTTCTATCATTACGTTTGCTGCTACGAGGAAGCGCCGCTCCTCGCTAAGATGCCACCGGTTTGGCTGGTGGAGTATCACGCTCGTCGCTCGGAAACGACCACTCCCAATGCGATAGCCTGGGCGAGATGGCGACACCTGGCGTCAGGCCGGTCGACGGCTCCGGTCGGCCATCGTACAATCCACGTGGGTGCGAACGGTCTTTCTAAATCAGCGCAGAGATCCTATGTTGCTGGGAGTCGAGTTTCAACAAGCGATTTCTGTGGTCGAGACGATCGCGGCCAGAACGGAGGATCGGATCATGTACGACCAGCGATTGAAGGCACAGCGCGACTATGAATGGGGATTGGACAGCGCACGGCAAGAAGGCCTGGGAAAAGGCCTGGAAAAAGGCGAAGCGGATTTGCAGCAGCGTCTGCGATCGCGCGATTCCTGACCTGCTGGCAGCCGACAGGGATCGTCCGAGGAGGGGCAGGTCTTGACTTGCGAAGCGATGCAACGGATGAGCTTTCGTTGCGAGGCCGGCTGGACTCTTTCGAAACTCATCTCTTGTCGGATCCCTTACTATATCGGACAGCGCCGCGAATAACGATCCAAGGGGCAGTCATGAAGTTCCGCACTCGAGCAATTCACGTGGGCAACGAGCCCGATCGGCAAACCGGGGCCATCGTGCCGCCGATCTACCTGGCCTCGACGTACGTCCAGCCGGGCGCTGGGGAGTGGGGCGAGTTCGACTACAGCCGCAGCGGCAATCCGACGCGCAAGAATCTCGAACGCACCTTGGCTTCGCTCGAAGGCGGCTGTGCGGCCTTGGCCTTTTCGTCCGGCATGGCCGCGATTCACGGTGTCACGATGCTGTTGCAGGCGGGCGATCATATCGTCGCCGGCGCAGACATCTACGGGGGCACGTACCGGCTGCTGCACAAGATCATCGACCGGGCCGGCATTCGCGTGAGCTTGGCGCCCTCGTCGGACTTGGCCGCCTTCGAAGCCGCGATTCGGCCGGAAACGAAACTGCTATGGATCGAAAGCCCGGGCAATCCGCAGATGTCCATCACCGATATCGGCGGCTGTGCGGAGATCGCTCGCCGTCGCGGCATCTTGCTGGGGATCGACAGCACCTTTGCTACGCCCGTGCTGACGCGTCCGCTGGAGTTGGGAGCGAATCTCGTCATGCATTCGGCGACGAAGTACCTGGGCGGGCACAGCGACCTTCTGGGCGGCGCACTGGTGGTCGCCGACGAGGATTTGTATCGCCGCCTGTATTTCATCCAAAATGCCACCGGGGCAACGCTGGGGGCGTTGGAGTCCTATTTGGTCGCCCGCGGTTTGAAGACGTTGGAACTGCGGGTTCGAGAACAGTGCCGCACAGCCCAGCAACTGGCGGAATTCCTGGCCGGCGATCCTCGCGTGCAGCGCGTCCTGTATCCCGGTTTGCCCGGCCATCCCGGTCATGCGGTCGCGGCTCGTCAAATGGACGGCGGCTTCGGAGCGATGCTCAGCTTCGAGATCCATGGTGATTTCGCGGCGACCAAACGTGTCGTGGAGAGCACCAAGTTATTTTCATTGGCGGTCAGCCTCGGTGCCGTCGAGTCGCTGATCGAGCAACCGGCTTCAATGTCGCACGCCAGTTACGACCCGGCAGCGCGCGCGGCCCACGGCATCCGCGACGGCCTGATCCGCCTGTCGGTGGGACTGGAGGATTTCGAGGATCTGCGCGACGATTTGGACCAAGCGTTGCGTGTTCCACCAACCCCACAGGACTGAATCATCAAGACCCCTGGCCGGTAGCGATAATCGCACTTATTCCGCCGCCGCCGTCAAGTCGGCACAAACCAGTTCTTTGTCGTTGCGGGCAAACACGTGGCGGTAAGCAAAGGCCGGATGGGACCACGTGACGCCGCCCCGCTGGCGCAGTTGGTCCAACGTGGGATCCAGCAGTTTGGCCCGGCTTATCTCGGTAAACCCCTCCGAACTGAGCCGCCCCACGATCAATTCGCCCCGTTCATTGAACAGCCATGTGCGGTCGCCTTGACGGATCAAATGGATCGTAGCAAACCGGTCTTCGGGCACGGCCGAGCGGTCTTCCCAGACTTGCCGCCCGTCGGCCATTCGCAGGCACCGCAAGATGCCTCGGCTGTCCGCGCCGTAGATATAATCGCCGTCGATGTACGGGGTCGAGTTCAAGCAGTGCAGGGCGGCTTCGTCTTTCGGCAAATTCTCCTTGCGCCGATGCCAAAGCCGCACGACACCCAGCGGCTCGGCGCTCGGCTCCAACAGCAGCGTGCCTTGGTGAGCTTCGGAGAACAGCAGCCGCCGGCCGTCCCAGACCGGCGTGGCGATCGCGATCGGCCACTTCTCCCACGGAAAATCATAATCCCACAGCAACTGCCCGTTTCCGGGATCCAGCCCTGCGATCCGGTTGCCCGTCCAACACACCAGCACGCGCCGGCCTGCTTGATCGATCACCAGCGGCGCCGAATACGAGGCGTCATCCGCCAGTGCCTTCCAGCGCTCCGCGCCGGTTTGTTTATCCAAGCCGACGACACAGGCATCGGTTCCGCCGATCTGGACGATCAGCACGTCGTCTTCGATCAGCGGTGCGGCGGCGATGCCCCAGTTGGGCATGCGAATGGCATATTCGCGGTGCATGTCGCGGCTCCACAAGATCGAGCCGTCTGCGGCCGCGAAGCAGAACAAGTGCCCCATCGCGCCCAGGCTGTACGCATTACCGTCCTGGACCAGTACCGAGGCCCGCGGACCGGCCGTGTAGCCGAAACCGGCATACGTACAATCGTAGGTATGGGACCAGATCTTCTCGCCCGTCTGCCAATCGAGGCAATGAACGCGTTCGGTCTGGGGCGGTCCGACAAGGTAATCCGTCACGTAAACGCGGCCATCGGCTACCGTCGGCCCGCTATAGCCGCCGGCGATCGGCACCGTCCACTTCCGCGGGATCACATCCGAAACGAACCGTTCGAGAATCTCCGTCTCTGCCCAGGTGCCATCGCGATCAGGCCCTCGCCATTGCGGCCAATCTGCCGCCCCCGCCATCGTGAATGCCACGAGCGACCAACACCACGCACGAAAAAGACAGGCGAGTTCCATCGCATGATTCCTGAAAAAAAGACAGACGCATTTTCTTGCTCACACGGATTTGGGGCGGGTCGCCAACAGTATAGCCGGGAGGCGAGCGGACGTCGATTCGCCGTCCGCGGGGGCCGATCGCGAAAATGTCTCGTTCATCATGTTGCCAGCTGGCGGACCACGGATGGACGCGGCAGCTGATGTTGTTAGAATGTCCCCCGCTGGAGATTGCCGGTTCTTTGGCTGCCCTCTCCTCCCGAGGCGTCCCGCTTGTGAGTCGACCGAATCGCTTACCATCATTGGGCAATCTGATCATCCGCGCTTCGGCGGGAACGGGCAAGACATTTCAGTTGTCCAATCGTTTCCTGGCCTTGCTGCGTCGTTGCGTGCCCTGCGAATCCGTCTTGGCGACGACCTTTACCCGCAAGGCCGCCGGCGAGATTTTAGATCGCGTCATCGGGCGTTTGGCCGAGGCGGCAGACAACGACGAAAAATTGAAAGAACTGGCCGGGTTCACCGGCGACGAAGCGTGGAGCCGTGAGGCCTGCCTGGATACGCTTCAAGCCATGATGCGTTCCCTGCACCGGCTGCGCGTCAGCACGCTGGACAGCCTATTCGCGCAAATCGCCCGCAGCTTTGGGCTGGAACTGGGATTTCCGTTCGGCTGGCAGATCGTCGACGAGCTATTTGACGTGCGTCTCCGCAACCGGGCGATCGATGCGGTTCTGACCTCCGGGGACGAAGCGAAGCTGCGGACGCTGGTCCATTTGCTGACCAAAGGCGAGGCCAGCCGAAGCATCAGTCAGCTGATCCGCGAGACGGTGAACCAGATGTACAATCTGTTTCAGGAGACCTCGCGGGAAGCTTGGTACAAGGTGCCGCGATTCAAGCCGCTGGACGCGATGGAGCTGGCCGCCGCGCTGCAGGAGCTGCAGACGGCCGAAACGCCCGACAAGCGGATGGCCAAGGCTCGCGACGAGGATCTTGCGCGAGCCCGGCAGGGCGACTGGTGCGAGTTCCTGACCAAAGGCTTGGCTGCCAAAGTGGCGCAAGACGATCCGATCTTCTATAAGAAGTCGATTCCCGATTCGCTCGTGGCGGTCTATCGGCGGCTGGTCGCGCACGTTCAAGCCGAGCTGGTCGGCCGCGTGGCGTCCCAGACCGAAGCCACGTACGAATTGCTGGCGATGTTTCACGCCGAGTACCAGCGGCTGAAGACCGGTCATCGCGCGCTGCGATTCGAGGATGTCACGCGCCGCTTGGCAGGCGTCGGGCAAGCCGTCGACTTGGGCAGCTTGAGCTTTCGCCTTGACGCGCGGATCGACCATCTCCTGCTGGACGAATTCCAGGACACCTCGCCGCAGCAGTGGCGGGTGATTCAGCCCTGGGCTCAACGGGTAACGCAGGCGGCGGACGGAACGTCGTTTTTCTGTGTCGGGGACGTCAAGCAGGCAATCTACGGTTGGCGGGGCGGCGTCGCCGAAATTTTCGACGCGATCGACGGACAGTTGTCGGGCCTGATGCCGCAGAACTTGAACGTCAGTTTCCGTTCATCTCCGCCGGTTATTGATGCGGTCAACCGCATCTTTGCGCGGATTCCAGAGCATCCGAACTTGGGACGTGCGGAAAACGGTGTCCAACGTTGGTCGCAACGTTTCGAGCCGCACGATACGCAGCGCCGCACGCTATCCGGCTACGTCGAATTGGCTGCAGCGCCGGCCGCCGCCGAGGATCAGCGGCAGTGGGAAGTCACGCTGCGTTTCGCCGCGGAACGCATCGCCCAATTGGTCGCGCAGGCTCCCGGCCGTAGCGTCGGTGTGCTGATGCGAAAGAACGAAGGCGTCGCCCGCGTGATTTATGAATTGCGCCGCCTGGGTGTACGCGCCAGCGAGGAAGGCGGCAACCCGCTGTCGGATTCCGCCGCCGTTACCGTCGTCCTGTCGGCGCTGCGTCTGGCCGATCATCCCGGCGACACGGTGGCCCGGTTCCATCTGGCGAATTCGCCGTTGGCGGCAGCTCTCGACGGTGCGGATTATCGCGATGGCGCGGCGGCGCGGCGCGTGGCGCGGCACGTCCGCCAGGCGCTGATGCAGGACGGCTATGGGGCGACGATCCAGGCTTGGATCCACACGCTGGCCCCGCATTGCAGCCGCCGGGATCTAAGCCGTCTGGAACAATTGGTCGAAAGAGCCTACGCGTACGATCCTACAGCCACCCTCCGCGCCGACGACTTCATCGCCCATGTCGCCGCCACCCGCGTTCCCGATCCGATTCCCGCCGATGTCCGCGTCATGACGGTCCATCAAGCCAAAGGGTTGCAGTTCGATATCGTCGTCCTGCCGGAATTAGAGGGGAACTTGATCGGGCAGAATCCAACGGTGGTCGCACACCGGCCCGAGGTAACGGCGTCCATCGACTGCATCTGCCGTTACGCTGGAGCGGAGATTCAACAACTGTTGCCGGCGTCGTTTCGGCAGATGTTTGCAGCGGCGACAGACCGGGCGGTCACCGAATCGTTGTGCGTCTTGTACGTGGCCCTCACGCGGGCCATCCACGCCTGGTACGCCGTCGTTCCGCCGTCCACGGACAGCGAGCGGATTCTGCCCTGCACGCAGGCCGGCTTGCTGCGCGCCGCCCTGACGGACGGCGCCAGCGCCGAACCGGCGACGGTGCTGTACGCCCACGGCGACCCGGAGTGGTTTCGAACCGGCGGAGTGGCGGCGGGAGCCCGCGGCCCAGGCTGCCAGCCTGGGGAAGCCGAGCCACCGATTGCTGTCGGCCTCGCCCCGCTGGCCGGCGGCCGGCGGCGCGGCTGGGAACGAACCCGTCCTTCCGGTTTGGAAGGCGGAACGACCGTCTCGCTGCAACACTTGCTGGCCCCGTCGCGATCCGCCGCCTTGGCCCGCGGCCAGCTGATCCACGCCTGGCTGGAGCAAGTGCAATGGATCGAAGACGGCCTGCCCGATGCGAATCGAATGGCGGCCGTCGCCCGCAAAGTATTGGCCGCCGAATCCGCAGCCGGAATGGATCTGCCCGCGGAGCTGACACGCTTTCAGGCTCAGATGACTTCGCCGCCCGTGGCGGGCGTCCTCTCCCGCCGGCGGTATGAAGATTTGAAACGCGTCGGGTTTTCCGGCCCGGCCCTGCGGCAACTCGGCACTCGCCCCGTTCGTCCGCTCGCCCAAAACGAACGTAGTTTTGCGATTCGCGACGGCGAACAACTGCTGACCGGATTCATAGATCGCTTGGTGCTGCTGGAACGCGGCGGCCAAATCGTCGCGGCGGAGATCATCGATTTCAAGACCGACCTGTTCGATGCGCACGATCCGCTGCAGAGAGCGGCGAAGGTCGCTTTCTACGCTCCCCAATTACAAGCTTATCGGCGGGCGGTGAGTCAGATGACTCGGTGCCCGTCCGAACGGATCGTCGCCACGCTGCTGTTCGTCGAGGCGGGAATTGTCGAGTCGGTGGGATAGGGCCGGGTGAAGCGCGCCCGGCTGCGGGACGCGCCCCACGCGAGTCACGGGACGACGTCTTCAATTCACCGCTTCGCATTCCGCGACTTTGTCAAGATAGAACTCGTCGGTCAGCAGCCAATTCTGGTACAGGAATTCAATCTGCCGCAAACGCCCCGCAACCTGACCCTTGGTAAATTTGGGCTGTCCTTCCTTCTTGTTGGGATCCGTCTTGGCCGTCCGCGGAGGAGGCGCGACCCGCGCCACCGGCGGTTGGTATGACGGATTGAACACCCGGACTTTCAACGCTTCGGCGGGCACCAGGTGACGCCACAGGAACGCCTGCATGCGGTCTTCGGCCGCGACGGCTTCACGGATCAACTCCCCGTCGCCGACCGTTGCCCGGCCTTCGATCACCAAGGGGACCGGCTCTTTGGAATCGACCAAGTCGGTACGCAGGGTAAACCGCACCATTTCCTGCTGGCCTTTCAGGGAGATGGGAGTTCCCGAAAAGCCCTTCGGCGGATCTTTCAAATTCAGCTTGATTTCGCCGTCAAAGCCGTCCTTGCGGATCGCGTACACGCTGACCGTCGCCGACCCTTTGCTGCGCAAGCTGGCATTGGACGACACGACGCGCAACGCGAAATCGGGTTGCGGCGGGCTGATCCGCAGGCGGTAAGCGTACTCGTCGCCACCTTGGTTCGTGGTGTCGAGCAGATGCACGTAGTACGTCCCGTCGGAAGGCAGTTCGGCGCTGACGTAGGAATCGGCATGGTGCGTGTTGAGCCCGGTTCCCGGATCGTCAAAATCGTCGTTCAGACCCAGCAAATTGCCTGCGGTATCGGTGATCTTCAGCATGGAATCCAAGGGGGAATCGAGTCGGCGTGCCATCACCTCGGCGACGACCGTCTGGCCTGCACGGCCTTCGAATTGGAACACGTCCCAATCACCGCTTTGGCCGATCCGCCCGTTGACGATGACGGGAAGGGAGACTTTCTGAGCCTGGGAGGGGGCGTTATTGGGCTCTTGATCCAAGCATTCCGGCAGTGTGTCGAGGGCGAACGGTACGCGGTTGGAAACGAGGCCCGTCTTCGCTGCCGTAGCATGGTAGATCCCATGTCCGCTGCCCGTTGGGGGCAGCGCCAATTGCGCCTGTTCGAGATTCCAGCCTTTCATCTCGACCTTCATCGGTTCTCCCACGCGTCCACCCAGCGGGAAGATGCTCGTGATGAACGGCATCTCGGCAAAGCTGATGCGATAGACGAAATCCTCGCGCCCGCGGAATAGGGCATCGGAAACGGTCAGCACGTACTCGCCGTCTTCGGGCACTTCATAATACATGACCGAATCGGGTTGGAAACGGTAATCGTCGTTGAAGGCAACTTCTTTTCCTGCGGCGTTATACAGCGTCAGCACCGGTTGAAACCAGCCCGGAACGGCATCGGCGATATACGGGACCAGTTTCCTCGCTTCGGTCGAGATGACCAGGCGGCGACCCTTCTTCGCCTCGAACCGGTAATAATTCAATTCGCCGGCGGCAACTTGTCCGTTCACCACGCACGGCACGGCGACGCGAACCTCGGCTTCCTCCGGCGGGCGTTTGCGTTCCGCCAGTTCTTCCTTGCCCAGAATCGGCAAGGGGGTGGTGGGCAGCGGTTTCCGAATGGATTCAGGGAACTGACTGACGAAAAATACCAGCGGATTCGTCACCCCCGACCGCGTCGCAAGACGGATTTCACGGGGCCCCGGCTCCGCATCCGGCGCCACCGTCACCTCGACAAACGCGAGATTGGCCAGCGAGCGGTTGGCCGGACTGTTTTGCCAGCCGGTCACCCGCGCGTCGATCCTGGCAAGGAACTGCCGGATTTCTGCAAGCTTCTTGGGGTCCTTTTCGGCGTCCTTGCCGGTGGAGGCCCGCCGCAGATCCCGCTGTTGCTCGCGCAGCAACGAGACCTCCTGGTTGTTCAGGAGCCGGTGATAATCGACCAGCTTGGCTTGTACACCCGTGCCGGACACAATGACTTTTTCGACATCGTCGAACCGCTGGCCGCCCAAGCGGATCTGGACGGTCGTTCCCTGCTGGGCACCCGCGGGATACACGAAGCCAATATACGCCTGGCCCGGTGCGGCGGTCGTCACCGCCAATACGCCGGCCAATGCCATGACCGAAAGCGATAAAAATTTGCTCATGAGCTTCTGCTCCTCTATATCCCTTGTGCGTATTCCTTGTGCGTATCCTTTGTCTGTATCCTCTGCCTGCCCAGCCAGGAACAGTTCTTCAACTGCGTCCTCGCCAAGCTCTACATGATCTCCGTCAACAGGCCGGCCGATTTGACGCGCTCACTCGGCTCCGGCAAGACGCGTGCGTCCAGCCCGTCCGGATGAGGAAGGTTGGCGGTAAAGTCGATGCCGGCCAACTGGTAGATGCTGCCCAGTAAATCGACTGGGTAGACGGGCCGATCCGCGACGTCTTCGCCTTTGGCATCCGAGGCGCCCACGACGCCGCCGCCCTTGAATCCGCCACCGGCGACCAGCACACTGAACACCTTGCCGTAGTGATTGCGGCCGCCATTCCAAGGCGGCTGCCAATCCACTTTCGGCCCGCGACCGAATTCGCCGCTGCACCAGACGAGCGTGCTGTCCAGCAGGCCGCGATCGTGCAGGTCTTGCAGCAGCATGGCCAATCCTTGGTCAAGCTGCGGGCACTGCCGGCGCATCGTCGCAAAGTGGTTGCTGTGCGTGTCCCAGCCTCCGGGATAATTGATCACCACGTATGGCACTCCCGTTTCGACCAAGCGCCGCGCCACCAGGCATTCCTGACCGAAGGTGTGGCGGCCGTAGCGGTCCCGCAATGCCGGTTTTTCCTGATCCAGGTCAAAGACTTCCTTGCCTGCCCCCAAAATCAACTCGTAAGCCGCGTCCTTGGTCTGCTCGGCCAAAACCAATTCGGGGCTGGCCGCCATCAAGTTGCCCATCGTGTTCATTTTGCCAAGCAATTCGCGACGTGCGTTCTGCCGCTCGTCCGTGATGCCCCGGGCCACGACCCCTTCGACCTCAAACCGGGCGGCGTTCGGATCGCCGCCGGTGGCGAACGGTTTGTATCCGGGCCCCAAGAAGCCTTCCTCGGAGAATCGGCCCTGAGCTCGGGTCAGCACCACGTAGGGCGGGATCATACCTTTGTAATCGTGCCGCTTGAAAAACGAGAACACGGCTCCGACACTCGGATAGGCCAGGCGGCCTCCGGGCGGATGCCCGGTTTGCATCAGATACGCCGCCGTTTCATGCCCATTGTTGCCATGCGTCATGCCGCGGATGAGCGAATACTTGTCCGCCTGCTTGGCCAACTGAGGAAACAATGCGCCGAGCCGGATTCCCGATACGTTCGTGGAAATGACATCGCCGAACTCGCCCATGTACTCCTTGCCCGCTTCGGGTTTGGGGTCCCACGTGTCATTGTGCGACATGCCGCCCCACAGGAAGATTTGAATGACCGATTTGGCTTTGACAGCGGGCTTGGCCGGGGCCGCCACCGCCAACGGACCGGCGGCGAACTGGTTGGCCATCAGCACGCCGCCCGCGCCGCACAAGCCGCGGCGCAAAGCCTCACGCCGAGAGACATTCGCACCATCTTCGGAACGGTGGTTCGCGTTCATGGTTTCCGTTTCCTTTCAGGATCTAGTGGCGATACAGGAATTCGGTGGTATTGATCAGCGCCCAGGCGATGTCGACGGCCGCTTCGCGTTTTGTCTTGGCTGCCGCGATGTACTCCGCGACGGTCTTTAACTCGTCCGGCGTCGGCTTGCGCGAGAGGATGGTCAGGTACAATTCTTCGACAATCTCGTTCTGTGGCCGGGCCGATTCCAAGATGGCTTTCAGCTTGGGCCCGCTCGCCAACTTGGTCTGGATGTGACTGGAGTTCAAGATGTGCAGCCATTGCGGCGGCACCGGCTTGTTGTTCCGCTCGTTGGCCATCCCCGTGGCCCGCGCCGAACGCCCGAACAGCGTCAGGAACTGACTGGTGATGCTGCCGTCGGCCAACGCCACCGCCGGCATCTCTCGCGGAATGTAGGTGTAGGGCTCCGGGATCGGGCTCGTATACAAGTCGGTCGTGCCCGTGATCTGGTTGAGTGCATCGATCAAGACTTCCGCGTCCAGTCGGCGCGGCGGGTAGCCTGCAAATTGCGCCGCCGCTTCCGGCGCCGTGTGCCGTGGCACCGAGGAAAACTGATACGTACGGGAGTTCAGAATCAAGCGATACAGGTGCTTCAGATCGTAACCGCTGGCGATCAGTTCTTTTTCCAAGTAGGCGATCAGTTCCGGATTGCTGGGTGGATTATTGTCCCGAATGTCGTCAGGCTCCTCGATGATGCCGCGGCCCATCAGCCATGCCCAGACGCGATTGACGATGCTGCGCGTGAACCAAGGATTCTCCGGGGTAATGAGCCAGTCGGCAAAAACCACCCGCGGATCGCGGTCTGGAGGCAACTGGATCGACGTTCCATCCGGAAAAATGGCCGTCAGCGGACCGCTGGACGGTGACGGCAAAGCCGATGCCTCCGTATCGGATGCTTCCGTATCACCCGTGGGCTTTACCGGCGCCGTCCCGGGCTTCTCTCGGCCGGGCACGCTGTTGCCGGGCAGGGTGCCGGATTGCAGCGGATCCCAGAACACGACCTCTTCCTTCCACTCGCTGGTCGGTTTGTAACCGATCTGCGAAAAGAAGACCGCCGAGCCGGCCAAGCGGCCTTCCGGCCAGTTGTCCGCGCGCGAACCCATGAACGTCAGGGCCACGATGGCGGCGGTGCCTTCGGGAGTCTTGTTCTGGATGGCGCGGTAAAAGTTCACGGGCCCGACCCGGAAATTGCTGCCGCTGGACGTGAGCATCTCGCGGACAAATTGACTGTACGGCTTGTTTTCGGCAATCGATGCCCGGACCCAGCGGTGATACGCCTGGGCCGCATTGGGCCAAAGATTCACCGGGAACTCGGCTTTGATCCGCAGGATGTCGCCCCATTTCATCGACCAGTAGTCCGCATATTCACTCCGCTCCAACAGGCGATCGATCAGAATGCGGCGTTTGTTCTCGGCGTCCGGATCGTCGAGGAATCCCTTGACCTCGTCCGCGGTCGGCAAGGCCCCGATCACGTCCAGATAGGCGCGTCGGACGAACACCGCATCGGAGCACAGGACGGGCTGGATCCCCAGCGACGTCAATTTTGCAAACACGATGCGGTCAAGTTCGCCCGCCGGCGCCGGTGGAAGAGGGCTTTCAAATACGTTCGCGCCGGGCTCCGCTGCCGCCAGGCCGCTGATAGCCGCCAAGAGAATCGCGGCTGAAATGGACGATGGTTTTCGCATGCTTCTTCAACTCCATGCAGGAAAAATGCATTATCAACGCGCCTCGCGGACGCGCGGACCGTCTTCTGTTTAGCGGTTGTTTCGCCGACTTGCAACACGGAGAGCAATGCTTTGTTGCGATTTCGCGACGGTCGGCGGCGGAATCCCTAGACCCCCTGGAGCGATGCGACTTTGTCGAGACCCGGGCAGTCCATACTGGGGCAAAATTGTCGTCTTTTCCACACGTGAATGCAATCCGAAAAAAAGGTGGGATGGGAACGAAAAAAGAAAAAAACCGGCTCTCGGCAAGACGGGCGGCGAGTCGCCCTGGATTCCTCCCATCGTCGCAAGCGCAGGCCGCCCACTGTGAAAAATGGCAGCGGTTACGATGCCGGCGCCCCATCAATTCTCTGAATAATCCGTATTGGTACCTGCCGGATTACCGTCGAACGCTAGAATGAGGTTTTTCGATCAGGCAAAGTTTTTGGTTTGGCAAGAAATCACATGGTTTTCGCATCCATCTGCCATGTTCGCCGCGGGGTGTCCGCGCTCCTGCGGACCCTTTGTATTCTCGCCGCTGTCACCGGCTGCGGCCCCGCGGATCGAAAGCCGGCTGCGGCCAAGAAAAAGTCGCCCTCGGCAGCCGCTTCGGTGGCGGCGAACAAGGTGGATGATGCCGCCCGACCGGCGTCTGCGAAACAGCTGGAATCGCCGAACCCGAATTCGCAACCGGACACGGATGACGTCGAAACGCAAGCGGCGGGCGCTCTGCCGCCGGCGCGCCGTCTTCCGCCGGGATTCGGCCCGGCGCAAATGCCCACCGGACCGCGCACGTTTGCAGACTTGATCGCCTCCGAACAAGGTGCGTCCGAATCGCCCGCCGCCGTCACCGGTTCGCCGGCGCGCAGCGGCGATGCGGCGGATTTGATGATCGATGACACGAAGGCGGCCGTCGGCGGCATCCGCAAGCTGGGCGGCAAGCACCTGGCGCTGTATACCGATCTTTTGCCGGATCCGGACGTGGACGATCTGACTGCTGTCTTCGATGTTGCGGTGCCGCTGTGGTGCCTGTACTTTGACGTTCCCGCCGAGCGGGCCGCGAACTGGCATTTGACCGGCTTCTTGATGGGAGAGAAAAACCGGTTCATCGCGGCCGGCATGTTGCCGGCCGATCTGCCGCCGTTTCCCAACGGTTATCATCGGGGAAAGTATCTTTGGGTCTACGAACAGAAGGAAGCCTATTACCGCCGGCATCTGCTGCTGCACGAAGGCACGCATGCGTTCATGGAGGAATTTCTGGGCTCGATCGGGCCGCCCTGGTACGCCGAGGGGATGGCGGAATTGGTGGGCACGCATCGCTGGCAAGACGGGCAGCTGACACTGGCGCACGTGCCGCAAAACAAGTCGGAGACGCCGGGTTGGGGACGGATCAAGATCATCCAGGACGAGGCCGCAGCGAATCGCGGATTGATGCCTGAAGCGATCATGGACTTTGGGCCGACCGCACATCGGCAATTGGAGCCCTACGGCTGGTGCTGGGGCTTAGCCGCCTTCCTGGACGAACATCCGCGCACCCAACATGCCTTTCGGCAACTCCGCGGCATGGTTCGCGATCCGCAACTGACGTCTTGGTTCCAGCAACAGCTGCAGGCCGATTGGCCGAATCTCAACGAGGAATGGCAGCTGTTCGTGATGAACCTGGACTACGGCTACGATGTCGGCCGCACAGCGATCGTGCGGACAGAGGCGCGTCCACTGCCGCAGGACGGAGCCACCGCAACCATCGTGGCCGACCGCGGCTGGCAGGCGACCGGATTCCGCTTGGAAGGCGACACAACGTACCGCCTGGAAGCAAGCGGCCGATATCAGGTCGGCCGGTCGAGTGGCATTTGGTGGTGCGAACCGAACGGGATCACGCTGCATTACCATCAAGGCCGCCCGCTGGGCCTGCTGCTGGGTGCCGTCCGCGACGACACCCGGCCTCTGGCCGGTCTGACGCCGCTGGCTCGCCCCGAAGTCGTCGGCGCGGAAATGCGTTTGAGAGTCCGCATGCCGGGAACGCTGTACCTGAGGATCAACGAGTCGGCCGCCCGTCTGAGCGACAATGCAGGCCAGCTCACGGTCCGGATCACACGCGACGCCCCGTGACGGCCCGGGGGCAGGAGATTTCAAATCTCAAATTTCAAATCGGCCCCCGAATGACGCGCCGCGACATTCCTTTGCCTCTCATTCGCTTGCCGGCGGTTTGATGGCATCGACCATTCGGGCTTACTTGCGTTTGCCTTGCTTGGAAACTGCGGGGGGCCGGTACTTTGCCTTTTCCATCTTCTTGCGGAGTTGAGCGAATTTCGTCGCGGGCTTGCGCACCATTCGCCGTTCATTGTGTGCCACGATCGTTTTCTCCTTGCTTCGGTTCCTCCAGCACCAGAGGCGGTTTGCCAAAGCGGGCTCGCAGGCGATTCACGCGGCGCAGCACGCGCGGCATGCCGATCAGCCGACGTTCCAGCGTGCGTTTTCCAGGGAAATCGAGAAGCATTACGCCCAACAGAATCGTCAACAGACCTTGGCCGGGGATCCCCGGTAGAGACAATACGGTGCCCAGCGCGATCAGAGCCCAACCCAAGCCGTTTTTCAAAAAGATCCCGCACCAGCGGACGAACGGATGCTGGTCGATCCACAATTTGGGCCCGCAGCGGCCCAGGAAATACGTCGCCGGAAGTCGGACCAGCACGCCGCCCACGACAGCAAGGCTGACCACAAATGTAACCAAGAATGCGCCTGCGAACAACGCGACGCTCCAGAGCGAAAAATTCCAGTTTCCAGCGATGCTGCTCACCAAGAGGCCAGGGCTCATCGGACCAACCCACCGCAATCCGTCAGACAGGATAAAAAGGATAGATCAAGGGCGTGATGGTGACCGTCACGGCCATGAACACGAGATCCAGCGGCACCCCTAACCGCACGTAGTCGCCGAACTTGTATCCGCCGGGGCCGAACACCATCAGGTTGGTCTGGTAGCCGATCGGAGTGGCAAATCCGCCGGAGGCGGCGACCATGATGGTGATGGCAAAGGGCATAAAGCTGACTTCTAGTGCGGTGGCCGCTGCCAGCGCGATCGGAAATACCAAAACGGCTGCCGCATTGTTCGTGACCAACTCGGTGAAGACCATGGATACAAAATAGACCATTACCAGAACGAGCCAAGGATGCCCGCCCGCCAAATTGATCAGTTTGCCAGCCACGACCTGGGCCGCGCCGCTGGTATCCAGAGCCTGGCCGATCCCCAGCGACGCACCGATCACCAGCAGCACCGACCAATCGATGCTTTGGCGGGCTTCGGCGCTGGTACAGCAGCGGGCCAGGATCATCAGCAGGGCGGCCACCAGCGCGGCGGCCAGCATGTCCAGCCACCCCAGGCTGGCCATTGTCACCATACCCACCAAGATGAGGAGCGCCAGCCAGGCCCGCTCGTGGCGTGTCGGCGCCGAATTCTCGACGCCGCTGACCAGGAAGAAATGGCTCGAATTACGCCGCTGTTGGACGAATTCCTGATGCGCTTCCAGCAGCAGGGTATCCCCCGGCTGCAGCACGATGTCCCCAATCCGCGCCGTCAATCGCTTGCCGCTCCGGGCGACCGCGATCACGGCGGCGTTGTACTCGGTGCGAAAGCGGCCTTCGCGGATGCTCTTGCCGACCAGCGGACAGCGGTCCGAAACCACGGCTTCGATCAAGCTCCGTTGCGTGCGCGGCGCGTTCAGCTTGAACGTCTGGTCCGTGGCCGGCGTCAAGCCGCGCATCCTCTGCAAATCCACGACCGATTCGACGATCCCGACGAATACCAGGCGGTCTCCGGTCTGCAACCGTTCTTGCGGGCCGACGGCCGGCAGGATCACGCCTTGCCGGTCGATTTCCGCCAGATACAACCCGGGCAGGTGCCGCAAGCCCGCCTGCTCGACGCTCTGCCCCACCAGCAGCCCGCCGGGCTGGACGAGCATTTCCACGGTATATTGCCGCGGGTCGTCGGTCAGGCTGATCGCGGGCCGACGGTCGGTCAGCAGGCGGCGGCTGAACAGCAGCAGATAGACGACGCCGGCCAAGGCACAGGGCAGCCCAACCCAGGTCACGTCGAACATGTGCATCTTCGGCAACTCGGCCAGCTTGGCCTCGGCAATCAACCCGCCGACGATCAGATTCGTGCTGGTGCCGATCAACGTGCAAACGCCGCCGAAGGTCGCGACATAGGCCAGCGGCAGGAACAGCTTGGAAGGGCTGATATTGGTCTTCTTACAGATTTCGTTGACCACCGGCATGAACATGGCGACGACCGGCGTGTTGTTCAGAAAGGCACTGAGCGTCATCACCGGCAGAAACAACCGGGCCTGCGCGCCCAATGCCGTGCGCGGGCGCCCCAACAGCGGCTGAACGATCAAGGCCATCGCGCCGGTCTGCGTCAAACCGGCCACGACGACGAATAACGCGCCGACCGTGATCAAGCCCGAATTGCTCATGCCGGCCAGCGCTTCGCCGGGCCCCGGCAGACGCGGGCTGCCCGTCAACGAGCCGATCGTCACCAGGGCTGCCAGACACGTCAGGCTGAGCAGATCAGGCGCCGCCCAGCCGCGGGCCAAGCCGATAATGAACAGGATCACGACGGTGACCGTTGTGTAGCCTTCCCACTCCATCCTTGTAAACTCTCTGCTTGCCCGGCCGAAAAAGATCGCAACCAGAAACATCATACTCATTCTTGACCGGTGCGTCAGGGTTGTTTTCCGTTTTATCAACGCCGTCTGTACGCCGGGAGCTTGACAGCGTACAGTGACAGGAATGCGGCGTCGGATTGCCTACTTCGCCGCCTAACCGCCGCCGGCGGCGCCCGCACCCGAGTCGAACGGCGCCCTCAGGCCAGTGCGTGCAGTGAGAGTAGCGGACCTGTTTCATAACCTGCCGGGCATCGTCCGAGACGCGCACGGATCGATCCCAACACGAGGATCCATTGCCATGTTGATTTTCGACGGTCACTTGGACTTGGCGATGAACGCCATCGAATGGAATCGGGACCTGACGCGGCCGCTGGCTGAAGTGCGGCGGCGCGAGCAGGGCATGACGGACAAGCGGGATCGGGGCCGGAACGTATTGACGTTCCCCGAAATGCGGCGAGGCGGGGTCGGCGTCTGTATCGCCACCCAAATCGCCCGTTACGTTGCACCGGATAATCCCTTGCCCGGCTGGAACAGCCCCGAAATCGCCTGGGCGGTCACGCAAGGCCAACTGGCTTGGTACCGCGCGATGGAGCAAGCCGGCCAGTTGGTGCAAATTGTCGACCGCCAGGGTCTGAACCGGATCGTGGAACTGTGGAAGCACGATCCGCCGCCGGATGCACCGATCGGCTACATTCTGAGTCTGGAAGGCGCGGATTCGATTCTCACGCCGGCCCACCTGGAACAAAGCTATGCCGATGGCTTGCGAGCCGTCGGGCCGGCCCATTACGGGCCCGGACGTTATTCGCCGGGCACGGCCGCCGACGGCGGCTTGACGCCGGCAGGGCGCGAGTTGCTCCGCGAGATGCGCCGCCTAGGCATCGTTCTGGATGCCACGCACTTGACGGACCAAGCTTTTTGGGAAGCCCTCGAGTTGTTCGATGGCCCGGTGTGGGCTAGTCACAACAACTGCCGGACCCTGGTCCCTGACGGCCGCCAGTTCAGCGATGAACAGATTCGCGCGTTGATCGACCGCGATGCCGTGATCGGCGTGGCATTCGACGCCTGGATGATGCACCCCGGCTGGATCCGCGGTCAGACCACGCCGGAGGAAGCCAAGCTGAACATCGCCCAGATCCTGCTGCATATCGACCACATCTGCCAGCTGGCCGGGAACGCCCGGCACTGCGGCATCGGTTCCGATTTGGACGGCGGTTACGGACGCGAGCAGTCGCCTCAAGATTTGGAGTCGATCGCGGACCTGCAGCGGTTGACGAGCCTGCTGGCCGAGCGCGGCTATCCGCCCGAGGATGTCGAAGCGATCCTGCACGGAAACTGGGTACGGCGGCTGAACGAGATTTGGGCGTGAAAAGTCCGTCCCGCCAGAAGGATGGTGGCGGCCTGCGCATTAAACAGTCCTGAATGGTTCTTCAGGCAAGAGCACCTTGACGCGATAGGAAGCGTTTTTTCGGCTTAACGAGTTGCATACTGGGATGCTTTAGCGGTATCATCGTGACATGGTTCACTCCGCTGGTACGCTCCTATATCGATATCGCGACGGACGCTTGGAGGTGCTGCTGATTCATCCCTCCGGCGCCTACCATCGCCGTACGCCTTGGGGCATCCCCAAAGGCATGCCCAACGACGGTGAGGACTTCGAGCAAACGGCACGGCGCGAGACGCTGGAGGAGACCGGCGTCCTGGCTGGAGAACTGACGTCGCTGGACTTTATCCAGTACCACCGAGTCCGTAAACGTGTGCATTGCTTCGCCGGCCCCGCCCCGGCCGATGCCGCTCCGAACTGCGACTGCTGGGAAGTCGATGCCGCTCGGTTCGTGCCGATGGACGAAGCCCGGCTCCTGATTCATCGTGATCAAATCCCATTCCTGGATCGCCTGGAAATGCTGCTCGTCCAGCGGCAGTCGCAGACGTAGGCTATCCAGGCTTGCCGCTGCGATGTGGCACTGGCCCATCCGCCGCCGCCCGGATCGCCCTCGCACCGCACCGCAGCGCCGCGCGGCGCTGGTCGCACGGCTGACTCGCACGCCGACAGCGAACGGGCGCAGGACGGATTGCCAGTACGGAACTGCCTCTGTCCTACTGCGATACACTTCGAGAGCCGTCGGGCGAGCCGCCGATGGGATGGCCTTCGGGCAGGGGACGGCCGGCTGTCGAGAAGCCGCGTCGAAACAATTCGGCCTTGAGCGTGCGAAATTGATCGAAGCTGTCCGGATAAACCCAGACGGTGACCGTCGTGCGGTCCGGATCGAGGCGTTTCAGCAGGTCGGAGAATTCCGAGCCTTCCGACATGGCTTGGGGCAACGGTTCCCCCAGATCGTCCCGGGTGGGCACTAGCGTAAAGCGATCCAGTTCGACCCGCTGCTGGACCGTCATGCCGCCGCCGGCCGGAGCGAGGTGCTGCACGCGGCGAAGCGTATACTGCATGCGAAAGCCGCCGATCGGTCCGAGCGTTTCAGTGACTTGCGTGGTGTCCCTCAGTTTCCCCAAGCTTTTCGGCGCGTCCTCTTTCAGCAGGGCGACCAGCTCGTTCCAGGGGATATATGCCACCCGGCCGTGCAGCAACCGGAAATGCAACTCCGTACCGAATACGGTCTTGGCCAGCGGCGTGGGCAGGTGCTCGATCACCTTGGGCGCCGGGCGCGCGTTTTCCAACGCCGCTCGCCGGGCTTTCAAATCCTCCAGATCCGCTTGGGCTGCCAGCAGTTCTCGCGTCGCCTGCAGGTCCTGCTGCTGTCGCTCGTCCAGCGCGGCTCGTTGTTGCTCGAACTGCTGTTCCACACCCATCACGACTTGCAGCATCTTGTCCCGTTCGGAGCGGCGATAGGCGATTTCCAATTGTTGGCGTTTGAGCTTGGCGTCGATCGCGTGAATATCGCTTTCCACGGCGGAAGCGGCGTTGCGGGCGGCCTCCGGGTCGACCGGAGCCGCCTGGGGTTCGTCCTGGTCCGGTTCGGCGTCGACCATTGCATCGGTCGCCTGTGCTCCGATCACCATGATCAGGATAATCAGGATGCCGACCAGATTCGCGACGACGTCCAGGAACGCGTCTTGCCCCGGCGCGTTGTCGAATTGTTTGTTCTTGGTGCGCATGTTACCGTCGTTCCACGTCGATTCCGCTGCCGGCCAGCAGTGCTTGAAGCTCCCAGAAGCGGGTTTCCGCGCCGGGGAACACCGTGACTTTGAGCGTCGGCTTCCAGTAGCCGCCGGCGACGGCCATTCCCCAACGTTCCATGTGAGCCCGAATCGCCGAGACAAACGGCTCCATCGCGTCACGCGTCGCGCCGTCCAGCAAGATGGTCTGGGGATCGCGGGCATCGCGGCGATCGGGCAAGACCACCAGCCTGTCCGGGTAACAGTGGACGGCAATGGGCCGTGTGATCCCAGTGGCCGGCCCCTTGGTGTCCGGCAGAGCCCAATTCGCTCCTTTGGCCAGAGCCATCGACTTTGGCGCGGCACCGCCACTCGGGCCGGGCGGGCCGCTCTCGGCGGTCGGGTCGCCAGCGTGACCGGGTGCGGCGCCGGTGGAAGCGGCGGGATTCATGGACCGAGCGGGCGGGGCTTGTCCGGCCGCCGCGCCCGGTGCCGTCGGCGGGCCGCCGGCCGCTGCAACGCGGGATGACGGATCGTCCGCTGATTCGCTCGAGGCGCCAGAGCCGCCCGTGCCGGTCGTTACGTTTCTGTTCTCTTCCGAGCCAAAGGCAGCTCCACCCGCGGTACGGCCGGACGCGCGATCATCCATCCCACCCCAAGCTTCACCCGGCGGGACCGAGAAACTCGCAGGCGAAGGCGCGTCAAAACGGCTGGGCATCGCCGCCGCTAGGACCGCTTGGCGTTCGCGGGCCGTCTGAATGGAACTCTGCAGCAACTGTTTCAGCCGCGGGTCGCCGGCTGGATACATCAACTCCGTTTCGGCATCGACCAGTTCGTATCCGAATTCGTCTTCCCATCCCGACATGGCGTTGCGGGCCATCGCATACGCCACCGCGCCGTCGGGGCGCACGATCAACAGCGGGTAAGGTTCACCCTGGGCCGCGTCGCCGTCGAGCCGCATCCAGTGCTCGCGAATCGTTCGCAGGGCGGCATCCAACGGATTGCCGGGCCCCAGCGGACCCGTGAAATCCTGCGGTCCGAAGACGATGCCTTCGGGCTGGATGATGATACCGGATTGACGGCATTCGATGTAAATCGGGCGGCGCCGCGTGCCGTGGGGGCCTTGGTAAGGCACGATGGCAAAGCCACGGCTCTGGCGGTCATATTCTTCGCGGAGTTGTTCCAGTTGCGCTCGTTGGCGGGCGAGCTCCGCCTGCAAATGGTCGAGTTGTTCTTGAGCCGCCGATTCTTGTTGTTGATGGCCTTGCTTCAAGCGTTTGAGTTCCGCGGCTTCCGCCAGCAGACGCCGCCAATTTTCCTCCAAACGACGGATATGCTCCTCGAGGTGGCTCAGTTCGAGCCGGCTATCGGCCAGTTTCTGCGTCATTTGGTGGCGTTGCTGCTGGAGGACCTCGCGCTGCCACTGCCAGTCCTCGGCTTCCTGGATCAGCCGCATTCGGCGGGCCTGATCCTGCTCGTCCGGCGCCTGACGCCGCTGGTCCGCCAGCGTGTCCGCTTGGACGCGGGCTTGCTGGACGACGAGGATCAGCAAGACGATCAGTGCCCCCATCGTGCAGATCAGCACCGCCAGAAATGGGAACAGCGAGACGCCAGTCAGGGGTTTGCGTAATGCCAACCGTCTCATGCGGCGCGGCCCTTGGGCGCGTTCTTTTTCAACTCGATATGCGGCGTCTCATCCGGCGACTTGCCCAAGCGCGCATTGAGCAAGTGGATCGCCGCCGACAAGCTCATGACGGTATCTTCAAAGTTCGTGGCGCCGGACAGTTCCCGCAGGTTGTCGTTCAGCGCCTTCTCCAGCCCCACGACTTCGCCCGTGGCCTTGACGACCTGGGACATCAATTCGGCTTGCTTGACCATCTCTTCCTGTTGGGCGCGCATGATACGCGCGTTGTCGGACAATGCGGTCTGCAGCTGTTCCCAGCGGCGGGCGGCTCGATCTCCCGCCTCGCGTTCCACCTTGGCCAGTTCGGCCGTGTGGCGTCGCAACGAATTTTCCAGGGCGCCCTGCACAGCCGCTTGGACGTGGCCGCCCGCCGATTGGACGACGTGAGACCAGCGTTCGTTTGCCGCTTGGATCGTCCGCTCCCAAATTTCCGCTTGCCGCCGCACTAGCTCCTCGGCGGCCTGCACCATGCGGCCGCTCATCCGTTCGACGGAAACCAAGTACGGATCGCGACCGGCGCCGACTTCCTGAAAACGGCCCACCAGCATCTCGTTGGCGCGGATGTCTGCCAGCGACAAGACTTGGTTTTCGATGCGGTCCAGCAGAAACTGGAGGAACATCAGTATCATGGATAAAGACAGGGCTAACGCGGTTGTGTCGAAGGCGACGTACAAGCCCGCCAGCAGCCCTTCCATCGCGGTTTGAATGTCGGTCGCCAGTTGTCGCGGGTCCAAGTCGCCCAACGCTTGCGTGATGCCGATGACCGTGCCTAGGAATCCCAGCATCGGCGTTGCCCAAATCACGATGCGAACCAGTCCAAAACTGTCCTGTTGACGAGCCGCATCCAGATCTGCGAGATATTTCAGGTCCTCGTCCAGCCCCTCGGCAGATCCTTTGCGTTGAACGGCCTGCAAAACGTCGCGTAGTCGCCGCCCCAGATACGACTGGCGAGCCACTGCGGTCAGCTGTTGAAGCTGTTCAAGCAATCGCCCCGCATCCTCCGGCCTGTGCCCTGTTGCGGGAGGATCTTCCAACGTCACGGCCTTCAAGCCCCAATACTGGCCGACCACCTCAAAAGCTTTCAAACCCAGCGCAGACAGGCCGACAAAGAACATTCCCGTGGCGATGAACAGCACGGGATGCCCGGCAAAATAGCGATGAATTGCGGGCAGATTGAGCGGTCCGCGGAAAACGAGGACGTAAAAGATGCTGCAGGACGCGGCCCCCAACAACAGCGGCCAGCCGAGATGGGCCACGATGGCCAAAAATGCATTCCGTTCGTCGTGCTTCGACTTCGCCACAGAAAATTCCTTTTTTGATTTTGTACCACGAGGAACGTCCTAGAAAATCGGAGCCACGGTTGCCAGTAGATTAGCATCTTTCGGCAAAATCCGAGGAATCGATATAGCCCCTACGACCCGCAAAAGTTTTCCAAAGTCGCGAGGGTGACTCGACCGATAACTGGTGTGACGCTGTTACGATTGGTGTCCCGCCCTTTGTGCGGAGGCCCGAAACCCATTGCGACGGCTTAGATCGCCCTGGCCCCACGAGGAACCGTGGAACGGCAAAGCCGAATTCGAAATCTGGGGATGCCTGGCAAACCTGGCACGTCACCCCAGTCTTCGAATTCGAGGCTCTGCACCGCGTTTCCCAGGGGGGAAGTTGAAAGCCCGGCCCCGCAAGCGTGCGGTCAGCCGGGCTTTTCTTTTGCGCCAATTGATATCGAAAACCCGAGTTTCGCTTGGACTCCGCCCGGGCGGGAAGAAAAACCCGCGATGGTTGCGATTTGATGAGAAGGAAAGCCTCGTTTAACATGGTTTATTCGCTTGTCCGCACGCCAACGGCAAGCGATACTATCTCTAGCAGTTAGGTAACTGTCGGAAAATCGCGGTAACGTAACGAATCTGCTGTCGCTGTTTTTGAAATCTGGGCAAGACCCGCCCGTTCTCCTATCCTCCTGATGAATGATGAATGGCTATGGCTGCCAAATACATTGAACTCGAACAAGCTGCTAAGAAGCTTGGGATCACGACCGACGAGTTGAATAACATGCGACTCAGTGGCGAAATCCACGGAGTTCGGGACGGTTCCTCCTGGAAATTCAAGTCGGACGAGTTGGATCGGGTAGCCGAGGAGCGAAGCGTCGGTTCGCCCGGCGGCGAGTCTGTATCCGACCTCGATTTGGACTTTGGAACTTCCGCTCCCGAAGGTTCTTCCGACTTGCATCTCGACCTTGACGCCGAGGATCTCGACGATTCGCCGACCACGATTGGCAAAGCGGCCGATCTCGACGAGCCCCACGACGCAGGCAGCGATCTCGAGTTGGCAAGCTCTGCTCCGAAGGCCGCTGGGAAGACACCAAAGAAATCGACGGGTACCAGCGACCTTGGGTTCGATGTGGAATCCGAGTCGGATATTCGCTTGGTGGCCGACGATATCGGCAGCGAAGTAAACCTGGTGGCGAGCGATTCGGGCGACGTGCTCGGTGGCACGGACGTCGGCCTGGAAACCGGCGGTGCTGGCACGGGGGATTTGGACTTCGAGGGCAGCGATCTCACGTTGGGATCGGATATTTCGTTTGACAGCGAAGACAAACCGGCATCTGCCAAGTTCAAGCCAGAAAGCAAGTCGCCCGACAGCGACGTGACGATCGGCGACTCGGAAGAAATCGCGCTGGACGAAGACGACGAATTGGTGCTCGACGGCGGCAGCGGTATTGGACGAGCCGCGGGCGACACCGGGATTAATTTGACAAGTCCGAGCGACAGCGGCCTGAATCTGGAGGAGGAGCCGCTGGACCTGGCGGGCTCGTCCGTTTCGTCTTTGGAATTGCCGGAAGACGAAGATCTGTTGGATCTGGAAGATTTGGACGCGGAATCGGAACCTGGAACACCGGCTCAAGTGGACGAGGATTTTCAACTGGCGCCGTCCGCCACGTTGCAGGATGACGAAGAAGACAGCGGCTCGCAAGTTATTGCGCTGGAGGATTCGAGCGCCTTTGGGGTACCCCTGGAAGGCGAAGTGGAAGGCGAAGCGCTGTTAACGGAGGAAGCACAGCCCGATGAATTCACGGGTGACTTGAAAGACGACACCGCTCCGGTAACTCTACCGACGGTGCAGCTTGGCGCAGCGCAGGATTTACCTTATTCGATCTGGAATGTCTTGAGCCTTTTGGTCATTGTGGTCGTCTTGTCCATCACGGGGATGCTGATGACCGACATGGTGCGCAACATGTGGACTTGGGATGAAACTTTCACCGCGTCCACCCCGATCATGGACGTTATGGTGCGCATGTTCGGTTTGCAGCCGTAGTCAGTGGTCACTGTCTTCTGATCTCGGCGACGCTTCGGGGTCTCGTCTTCGGCTACCACCCCATAGCCTCGAAACTCATTTCCCTTATAATCATGTGGCGTCGAACATAGGGGCTTTATCGCTGAAGAAAAGGGCGGGATGGATTCCGCAGACCCCGCCGGGTGTCTTGCAGAGAAGATTCTGTCCATTATTTCGCGACCCACCGTGCCGCATTCTTGTCTCCTCCCGCTGAACGCATCAGGCGACAGGGGTGCAGTTTTCACTTTTGTATGCCTGCTGCTCCGGCATTGGGCAAGTACGGGCAGTCTATGCATAAATTCATCGTGAACGTCGGCTTGGCATGCGTCTGCGCCTGTGCGGGCTGCGATCAATCCGAAGAGATCCGGCACTATCGCGCCTCGAAGCCGGCAAAGCAAGCGACACAAGTGAAGCCGGCAAAACAAGCCGTCGAATCGTCCCCGGCGGATCTTGCCCCAGAAGCTCACCAAAGCGTTGCCAACACCGCGGATCAGCGGATGTTGGCAGCGATTGTCATCCAGGCGGACCAGGCTTGGTTCTTCAAATCGCTCGGCCCCAAATCGCAATTAGAGCCGCAAGTCGAGGCGTTTCGCTCGCTGCTCAATTCGGTTCGTTTTGGCGATGGAAAACCGCAGTGGGAGCTGCCGGACGGCTGGCGTCAGAAAGGCGAATCGGGGATGCGATTTGCCACGCTTGAGTTCGGCCCCGTCGAGAAACCGGTCGAATTGACCGTGATTCGATTGCCGATCCCCCCGGGCGATCGCGCCTCGTACATCTTGTCGAATGTCAATCGTTGGCGACAGCAGTTGAATCTCACTCCGATTGCCGCGGCGGAACTGGACCAGCAATCGGAGGAACTCAAGCTGGACGGAGCGGTGGGCATTATGGTGGATTTGACAGGGAACTAAACGATCGCGGCTCACGTCCGCAGGAGTAAATCGAAAACGATGGCAACTGATACTCTCTCTCGCTACGACGAGGTTCCGTTGGATACCCCGAACACCTCCGTGGCTCGCAGTATTCTGGATGTGCTCGGCTTTGCGATGCGGCCATGGGCGTCATTGAAACTGACCGTTGCCCTGTTCGCGCTGGCCGTCATTCTGATCTTCATCGGCACCTTGGCCCAAGCGACGATGGACATGTGGGAAGTCATCTCGCTGTACTTCCGCGCCTGGTTCTCGTGGATCGGCGTTACCGTGCTGTTCCCGCGGTCCTGGTTTCCGAACATGTCCGAGCAAGTCATGCGAGCGCTCACCGCGACGGGGTTCGTCGGCTGCGGTGCGGCGGCGATCGTGTGCTGCTTGACATGGCGTACCGAAGCTTGGTGGTGGCGAATCGGGCTGGCGATCATTGCGGCCGGGGCGTTGGTCCAAGCGGTGCTGGCGGTCAGGAGCGGAGGATTTTGGTTTCCGGGCGGCGCCACGATTGGGACGTTGCTGGCGTTGAACCTGCTGGCGGCGCATCTGGTGCGATTCAAGCTGCAAGCGCGCGGTGTGCGTTTGGCGGCGGGCTTGGCGGTCCTGGCGGCCGGCGCGCTGACGACTTGGGTTGTGATCGCCAGCGGGCATAACACCGAAGGCGTCCAGGCGGTTCCGGTCTTTTCTTGGGGAGCCTTGTGGTTGTGGTGCAAGCTGGCCTTGACCGGGCTTGCCCTGTTGAACATGGGCATGTTCGCGGCGATGATTCTGTCGGGATCGCGGCGAATGATTGAAGTGGTGCTGATGGGCGTGTCGGCCGTAGTGCTGGCCGTGTTGAGCGTGTGGCTTTGGCTGGCGGGCGACGGTGCCTACCTGGGCGACGCCGGAATGCGGATCTTGTGGCAATTGATTCAAGGCGGACTGGCCGCAGGCGTCGTCTTGGCCGGCTGCATCTTTCTGTTCAAACGCCGCGGCGGACTGGTTCTGATCCACGTCGGGCTGGCTCTGCTGATGCTCGGCGAATGGTTTGTCAGCTATTTTGCCAAAGAAGAACGGTTGGTTATTCGCGAAGGCGAAGCCACGAATTTTGCGATCGATATTCGCGAGACCGAGTTGGCTGTCATTCATCGTGATGCATCCTCGGCGGAGGCGGATGTGCTGGCGATCCCGCGCTCGAACCTGCTGCGCAGTCTGCATCACGGCGAGCCGATTCGTCATCCGTACTTGCCGTTCGACGTCCAGGTCACGGCATACCTCAAGAACTCGGATTTGCGCCGCGCCGGGCCGAAGGAGGAAAATCCGGCCTCGGCCGGGCACGGATCGACATGGCTGGCCGAGGAGATGCGTGCCGGCAGCGGAGCGGACAGCAGCGGCCAAGTCGACATGGCGTCGGCCTATGTAACCTTGACGGAAAAGGACACCGGCGAGCCGATTGGCACGTACCTGGTGTCCCAATTGCTGGCGCCGCCGCAGTTCACCGAAACCGTCTCGGCAGGGGGAGCCGCCTACGATCTTGCGCTTCGCTTTAAGCACAGCTACAAACCGTACACGATGCAGCTGATCGACGTGCGAAAAGATGATTACATCGGCACCTCGACGCCGAAGAATTACTCCTCGGACGTGCAGCTGATCGACCCGTCGCGGAATGTCGATCGCCACGTGCGGATCTGGATGAACAACCCGTTGCGATACGCGGGCGAGACGTTCTATCAGAGCGGCTACAACGTGGATCCGCGGACCGGCGTCGAGACGACGACGCTGCAGGTCGTGACGAACACGGGGTGGATGATTCCCTACGTGGCCTGCATGTTCGTGTGGTTCGGAATGCAGTCCCATTTCTCCGGCATGCTACTGCGGTTCCTGACCCGCCGCGACGAGGAGTTGCTCAGCGGCCGGACGGCGGAACTCGTCCCGGCCCAACTGGTGACGCCGGGCAGAGAGCCGGAAGCGCGCCGCGGCAAGCGTCGCCGGCAGCGGGCCGCCGGCCAGGAGCCGGTACGGTCGCGTTCGGGCGGCGTGATTTTTCCGGCGGCGCTGGTCTTGATTTTCGGTGGCTGGCTGGCCGGCCAAGCGCGGCCGCCCCGCGCCCCCGAGAACGATTTCGATTTCGCCGCCTTCGCGGCATTGCCCGTGGTCGATCAAGGCCGCGTGAAACCCGTCGATACCCTGGCTCGAACGACGCTGGCCAAGATTTCCGATCGCGAAACGTATGTCGATGCGGACGGCAAGAAGCAACCCGCCGTGCGTTGGTTCCTGGACATCGTCGTCCAATCCGAGGCGGCGGAAGAACACGAGGTGTTCCGCATTCAGAATCTCGAGGTCCTGCAGATGCTGGATCTGGATCGCCGCAAGGGATTCCGCTATTCGCTGGAGGAAATTCGCAGCCAGCCGGAAAAACTGGCCGAGTTCGACAAAGAACTGCGCGCCGCTCGGCAATTGGCCGTGGAAGACTTGGATGTGTTTCAGCGGAAGCTGATCGAATTGAACAACCGGTTCCAAACCTATCTACGGCTGTTGAACGCCTTTCAACCCTGGGACCTGCCGCCCTTCCCCTCCGAAAAAGAGCTGACCGCGGACCGCGCGGCCGCACTCAACGGCTGGATCTCCCGCGTCATCGCCGGCGGCGAACGGGCCGAGCGAGAAATGGAGTCGAGCCAGGCTCCTTTGGCGGTTCCAAAATTGGCCGGACGCGGCGGCACAGCGGGCGAGTTGGAAAGCGGCGACTCCGCTTCCCGGCCGTGGGAGCCGTATGGCACGGCCGTGAACCGAGCCTATTTGAAGGAGATGCTGGGACAGTCAGCAACCGATCCGGCCGTCACGGCTTGGAAAGCCATCTTCGAAGCGTATCGCCGAGGCGATGCCACGGCGTTCAATCGCCAAGTGGCCGAGTACGGTCAATTGCTGGCCGTGACTCCGCCCGTCGAATACGTGCCGGGCAAGGTGGTCCTGGAAGCCTACATGAACTCCGTCGCCCCCTTGACGTTCTGCATCGGCCTCTATTGGACGGCGTTCGTGCTGGCCGCCTGCGCTTGGCTGGGGTGGAGCCGGCCGTTCAATCGAGCCGCCTTTTGGCTGCTGGTCCTCGCCTTCTGCGTCCATACGGCCGTACTGGTCGGCCGGATGTATATTTCGGGTCGGCCGCCGGTCACCAATCTGTACTCGTCCGCCGTGTTCATCGCCTGGTGCTTTGCCCTCGCGGGACTAGGTTTGGAAGCGGTCTTCCGCTTGGGGGTGTGCAATTCGGTGGCAGCGGTCGGCGGAGCGTTGGCGCTGATGATCGCCCAAGCCCTGGGCAAGGGGGCGGACACGTTTACCGTGATGCAAGCCGTCCTGGACACGCAATTCTGGCTGGCGACCCACGTGGTGATCATCGCCCTGGGATATGCGGCCACGTTCATGGCCGGCCTGCTGGGGATCATCTACATTATGCGGCGCTTGGTGCTGGGAATCATCTCGCTCGTGACGGGCGTGGCGGCCCGGGCCTCGGCCGCGAACGATGCCGGCAAGTTGCTGGCGCGGATGATCTACGGCGTGATCTGTTTCGCCGCGTTGTTCAGCTTCATCGGCACCGTGCTGGGCGGACTGTGGGCGGACGACTCGTGGGGCCGTTTCTGGGGCTGGGATCCCAAAGAGAACGGGGCCTTGATCATCGTGCTCTGGAACGCGCTGATCCTGCACGCCCTCTGGGGCAAGATGATCCGCGACCGAGGCCTGGCGGTGCTGGCCGTCGCCGGCAATATCGTGACCGCCTGGTCCTGGTTCGGGGTGAACGAGTTGGGCGTCGGCCTGCATTCGTACGGGTTCACCGAAGGCGTGCTGCTGGCGCTGGGCGCATTTGTCGCCACCCAGTTGGCCGTGATGTTCGTCGGCATGATGCCCTTGCCGGGAGGGGGCAGTTTTCGCGACGGCAAATCGGCGGCAATCCCGTAACACGCTCCAGCCACTTGCGCTGCGTACGTGCGAGCGAAGGGACAACAAGCTTCACCGGCTGGCATGGAGTCGTGTACGATGGATCACGAGCCCTTTCCGTGTTTCGATCTGAATCAGACCACGCAAGCCATCGCCGCCGCATTGGGCGCCGCTCCGGCCCAGGTTCGGGCGGCGGTCGAGTTGCTCGAAGCCGGCAATACGATTCCGTTCATCGCCCGCTATCGGAAAGAGGCCACCCAGAATCTGGCGGAACAGGCTTTGCGCTTGATCGAGGATTCGCTGGCCAAGGCCCGTGAACTGGCCCAGCGCAAGACGACGATTCTCCGCACCATCGACCAGCAGGGCCGGTTGACCGTCGAGTTGCGGCGGCAGATCGAGGCGTGCCAGGACAAGCAGCAGCTGGAGGACCTGTATCTGCCGTTCAAGCCCAAGCGGCGAACGCGGGCTACGATCGCACGCGAGCGGGGATTGGCTCCCTTGGCCGAGGTTCTGCTGCGGCAACAGCGGCTGAACCTGCCGCGCAGCGAAATCCTGCGCCCCTATGTGTCCGCCGAACGCGATGTCCCCGACGAAGACGCCGCCCTGGCCGGCGCGTGCGATATCGTGGCCGAGCACTGGTCGGAGGACGCGGCAACGCGCAGCTGGCTGGTTCGCCAGGCGGCCGAGTTCGGCCAGGTCGTCTCGCAGGCCCGCCGTGGCAAGAACGATCCAACCAGCAAGTTTGCGACGTATTTCGAGCATATCGAGCCACTGAAACGCCTGCCCTCGCATCGGTTGCTGGCGATGAAGCGGGGCGAAGCCGAGGATGTACTGCGGGTCAGTCTCCAGCTGGATGACGCGACCGTGCTCCGTAAACTCAAGTCCCAGTGGGTCACCAATCCGCAGTTCGAATTCTGCCAGGACCTGCTGCAAACGGTGGAAGACTGCTACCACCGCTTGTTGCAGCCGGCGACCGAATCGGCGGCTTTGCAGGCGGCGAAAGAAAAGGCCGACGAGGAAGCGATTGCCGTGTTCGCCAAGAACTTGCGGGAATTGCTCCTGGCGCCACCCGCCGGACCGCAGGTCACGATCGGTATCGACCCCGGCTTTCGCACCGGGTGCAAAGTGGCGGTGGTCGACGGCACGGGCAAGTTCCTGGCCCATGCCACGATCTTCCCCACGCCGCCGCGCAGCGACGTCGCCGGCGCCGCCCGCACGCTGCTGGAACTGATCGACAAGTTCCAGGCGAGCCTGATTGCGATCGGCAACGGCACAGCGTCGCGGGAAACCGACGCCTTTGTGACGGACACGCTGCGGACCAGCGCGTTGCCCGTCACCAAGGTGGTGGTCAGCGAATCGGGCGCATCGATTTATTCGGCCAGCGAAGTCGCCGGCCGCGAGTATCCCGATCTGGACGTCACCGTGCGGGGCGCGATCAGCATCGCGCATCGGCTGCAAGACCCCCTGGCCGAGCTTGTCAAGATCGATCCCAAATCGATCGGTGTGGGCCAGTACCAGCACGACGTGAACCCCGTGCGGCTGCGCGCGTGCTTGGATCGCGAAGTCCAGTCGTGCGTGAACTCGGTCGGCGTGGATGTGAATATGGCCAGCGCCCCGCTGCTGGCCTACGTCGCGGGAATCGGTCCCAAACTGGCGCAGCGGATCGTCGAATATCGCGATGCGCACGGCCGGTTCGAGCAACGCGAGCAGTTGTGCAAAGTGCCCAAGCTGGGCCAGAAAGCTTTCGAGCAAGCCGCCGGTTTCCTGCGGATTCGCGACGGCCGCCAGCCGCTGGACAACTCGGCTGTGCATCCGGAGAGCTACTACGTCGTCGAGCGGATGGCGTCCCAATTGCAGGTCGCGACGCAACAACTAGTCGGCAGTGCGGCCTTGGCCGGCCAGCTGAACGCCCGCGATTTTGTCGACGAACGGGTCGGGCTGCCCACCGTGCAAGACATCCTCGCCGAACTCGCCAAGCCGGGACGCGACCCGCGCAGCGAGTTCAAGATGGCCAAGTTTACCGACGGGGTCCACGAGTTGGAGGACCTGAAAACAGGCTTGATCTTGGAAGGCGTGGTCACGAACGTCACGCGGTTCGGAGCCTTCGTGGACGTTGGCGTTCACCAGGATGGCCTGATCCACATCTCGCAACTGGCCAACACATTCGTCCAGGACCCCAGCGAAGTTGTCGCCGTGGGAGACGTGGTGCGCGTGAAGGTTCTGGAAGTCGATCTCGGCCGCCGCCGCATCGCCCTGTCGCGAAAACAGGTGTCCGCTTCCTAGTCCTCACGCGACCTTGCGTTGGCCCGGCTTCGTGTCCAGCCGCACCAAGTTCTGTCCGGGTTCATTGACAGGGCTTCCGGGCAGCGCATGGGCGGCCGGTCCGCCGTCCGGGCCGCACATCGGCAGCCGGCTGACGGGAACGCCGTCGTAACGCCGAATTCCGCCTCGGAACAATTGTCCGGCCCAGCCTAACGTCCGCCGGTACGTGTGCATCAAGCCGTACATCCCGAACAGCTGCATGCCCGCATCGATCAAATGCGCTCGGGCTTTCAAGTACAGCCGGCGGCGGAATCGCTGCCAAGCCGAGTACCGCGCGACCTCCTCCGGCGTCCGCGTCTCGAGATCCGCCAGGGGGATCGCGGAATGGGACCAGACCAGCGCGACGAGAAAACGCAGCGGATTGAAGAAGTACGTGTAGCCGGCCAGCAGATTCAACTGCTTGAGCCACGGGCGGGGATGCTGGGATGCCACGACGTAGTTGCCGTCCACGATGTGCGGCTTGACGGCGGCGCCGTTGACTTCGGCGATCGCCAGTCCCGAGCGATACGTATCTTCATACCACTTGGAGCCGGGCGATGGGGTAAGCATCAACACCTGAGTGTACATCGCTCCGGCTTTGCGCAGCACCCGCAACTGGTTGAGCAGTCCGCGGTTGTCCTTCCAAGTCAGCAGCGGCTGAGCGTCATAGTGCATCATCATCGGCACGGGATAGATCCCGTTGTCCCGCAGTGCGCGAAAGGCGCGGAGCGTCTTGTTTTCGTCCTGGCCCTTTTTCACGAGCGTTCCCGTCAGGTCTTCCACACCCAGCCACAGCGCCGTCAAGCCCGACTGGCGGATGACCGGCAAGTGCTCCTGCAGCCGCAGGGTATCGTGGATCGTGGCTTCGGTGCCCCAACGGATCTTGCAAAAGGGCCGCCGGCGCGTGTTGACGCGCCGCGCCAACGCTTCGGCGATGTCCAGCGTGCGTTTGGTGTCGTCGAAGAAATTGTCGTCCGTCCCAAAGAAGTTGACGATGCCGTACGTCTCGGCAATCTGCTGCATCTCGTCCGCCACCCGCTCGCCGCTCTTGGTCCGATGCTGGCGCTGATTGTACGCCGGAATGGGGCAGTAGGAACAACGGAACTTGCAGCCCGCCGTCAAGACGAGGGAGGATACGGCGCAATGCTTGCGAATCCGGTCGGCCGGCAACGCATGCGAACCGAGGGTCGCGGCCGCGCTGGGGGGCTCCAACAGCTGATAACCGAGAACCGGCGACGGCAATTCGTCCAGGTCTCCCAACAGGCGTTGAATCCCCGTGTCAACCAGCTCTTGGCACGAGCCGTCCGGCCTCGCCGAACGGCTGTAGACCAGACCCGGAACTTCGTCCAAGGCTCCCATCTGGCGAGCGCGCAAGAAAGCCGCCCGCAACGGTTCGTTCCTTGCCCGGATGGACAGCACGACTTCCAGCAACTGCAACAGCACGTACTCTTCGCCCGTGACGGCCACGTCGGCGCCCGACGGGTTTTTCGGATCTCCGCTGAAAACATGCCACGGTTCATAGATGATACGGGGACCGCCGGCGACGATCAGCGGTCGCCGCGCCGGATCGATTCGGTTCGCATCCCGAATCAGCCGGTCGCATTCGGCCGAGTGCAGATGCATGCTGGAGACGAGGAACAGATCGGGGATCCGGCCGTCCAGCCGCATTTGAGATGCGTCGAAATGCCGGTTCCATTGCTGGAGCACGATCCGTGTCTTGCCGAAGCCGGAATCGGCCAATGCCGAGCCGATCGCGCGCACGCCCGCGGGCACCATCCGCGTGTCGGCATAGATGAACGGCAAAATCCGCGTGCGGTGATCGAACGCACAGGCGATCACGGTGGACAAGTCGTGCGGGCTCGCCACGTCGCGAAGACGCTGCCGGATGGCAGACATTTCCCCGGGCGCCAACAAGACATCTCCCGCAGAGCGACGAGGTAGTTCCATGAAGAAATCCGCTTTGTGAAGGGCTTTGCAGCACAGACAAACGGCCCGCCGTTGGCGTGCTAGCAGAGTGGCTTGACAGCACTGATGCACGGGGCAGAGGGCGACAAGTTCCGACGCGTCTCGACGCTCCGTGCGGAAATGTCGCATAATCGGGAGGCCAAGTCCAGATTGATCCCGGGAAGCAACGAATCCATCAAGGCACGGACGGAGCCTCGATCGAAACCGTACGCAGACGTCCGATTCGTTCGATCTGCAGGGAAACAGGGCCGGCCAGGGCCACGAGCCGCTGGGCCAACTCGTTACCGTCGCGAAAATCTCGATCTGCCACACGATAGATTCGATCGCCCGCTTGCAGACCCGCTCGATACGCGGCCGACAACGGCACGACTTCGCTCAGCAGCACGGTCCCCGGTTCGCCCTCGTCCTCGCGCCAGGAAATGCCATAACGCAGCGGCTGGCCATCGAGTTCCACCGGAATCTCCAGAATCGCCCCTTCGCGCTGGACCACGGCCGTCGTCGGCGAACCCGCTGCCCAGATTGCCACCCCCAGCCGGCTCGCGTCTTCCGTCGTATCTACATCATGGAACCGGACTAACCGGTCGCCGATCTGCAGTCCCGCTCGATCAGCCGGCGACCCGGGCGTGACGAGGGTTAACGTGACGCCTGGCAGATCGCCATTTTCGCGCGCCCAGGCAATTCCCAGCCTCGGGGGGCGTGGCGAAACCGATTTCTCTAAGCGTGCCAAATCCGCCGGTCGTTCGGAGCGCGAATCCTGCCGAAACACAAAACGATTTGGCCGGTTCGCCGCATCGACGACCAACCAGAGCAACAGCCGCGTTGTCGTCGAAATCCCTTCGTGATTGATCTTGTCCACGTCGTCTGTGGGGCGGTGCCACTCGTCGTGCAGCCCGGTGTGCAGCATCAGCGCTGGGATGCCGCGCTCTACCAGGGGGTAATGGTCGCTATGAGCTTTCAGTTCCCACGAGATATCCAGCGCCAAGCCGGTTGTTTGGTTCTGTTCGCTCACCCAACGCCGCAGGCCCCGAGCCGTTCTCGTCCCGAACACATGCAACGTTTCTCCACGCAGGCGGCCAATCATGTCGGCGTTAAAGGCCAATGTAACGGCCTGCGGCGAAACGGTGGGTTGCGAAGACCAATGCCTGGAGCCGAGCAGACCCTTTTCTTCCCCGTCCCAAAACGCAAATAGGATCGACCGCCGAGGCGGCGAGGCCAAAAACGTGACGGCCTGGGCAATCTCCAGCACACCGGCCACGCCGCTGGCATTGTCATCGGCGCCATTGTGAACCAGTCCCAGAGGTCCGCGGCTGTTCCTTGACGTTCCGTAGCCCACATGGTCGTAATGGGCTCCGACCAACACGTATTCGTGCTTCAAAGTAGGATCGCTACCCTCGAGAATGGCCAACACATTCCGATACCTTTCGCCCGCGAAGCTTTGGATAAACGCATCTCCATCACCGCCGGGTGTCAGGCCGAACTCGGCAAGCTGTGTCTCCAAATAAGCCGCTGCAGCTCGTCCGCCGCGGGTCCCCGCCTCTCGGCCCTCCATTGCATCATTCGCGAGGATGGTGACATGAGCCTGAATGTCGGGGATGGAAATCGAATCGAACGCCGCGTTTAGCCCGTCGGCTCGAGCAAGTGAACCGAAAAGGATTAGAAGAAAGCCAAAGGCAGCGGCTAAGGCGGCGATAAGCCGACGTGACATGCGAACCCCCTATTATGAAACGTCTGGCGACGCACAGCACGACAATAAACGGTCCCGGACGGAAGTTTCTCCCTATTATGGCGGGCAACCGCCGGAGCTTTATGTGAATAATGGGACGTGGCGGGAAAAAGGCCAATCAAAGTCCGCGAAAAGGCGGCTTGCAGAGGAACGCTTTTTCCGTCAGAATTATAACCACAGAAAGTCAACCCGCGGGACGCGGCGATTTGCCGATGTCCCGCAGCTGCCCCGGAGAGGTGGCTGAGTGGTCGAAAGCGCCGGTTTGCTAAATCGGTGTAGGGTTCACACCCTACCGCAGGTTCGAATCCTGTCCTCTCCGTTGACGCCTGCTGCCCGTGGCTCTAAGTCCTAGAGCCGCGGGCAGTTGCGTTTTCTTGGGACTCCTAAGAAGTTCCCGGTTGCAGCGATTTTTGTAGCGTTTTGTAGCGGAGAGCTTCTCTGAGGAGTACCCTCCATGGCGTCTGTTTCCCACACCAAGTCAGGCAAAGGAACAACGTCTTTCCGCGTCGGTCGTGTCCGCGCCTTCCTACGCGGCCGCGTGTGGTACCTGTGCTAGCACGAAAACGGCAAACGCCACCAGCCTCGGGTTGGCCCTGATCGCCAATTGGCCAACCAGATGGCGGCCGAGATCAATGCCCAGCTGGAAGTCGGCGCGCCCTCCGCGCTCGGTTTCGAGCCGATCAGCATCCCTGAGCTGCGGGATCGCTGGCTGGAGCATCACGAACACGTCCGCCGTTCGTCCTTCCAGACGATCTCTTCATGACTGGCCTCCGACCGGTCGAGTTGCGCATCTCTTGTTGCCCGACGACCTCGACTTCGAGAACGGCTGGCTGTTCGTGCGGAATAAACCGAAACTTGGGTGGCAGATCAAGACCTGCAACGAACGTGACGTACCGCTCCTTCTGGAACTGGTTGACGTCCTATGTGTCGCGTTTGGCGACCATCGTAACGGTCCCGTGTTGCGGCAACGCCGTTGCGCCGAGGCCAATTGCCTCCGTTGCGTCGGCCTGGAGCGCGAACTGCCCTTCCTGCTGCACGTAATTCGACAGAGCGGCTTTTGGCCCCACGACCAGCACCAATCGCTCGGGCGCGGGCGACCGCGTCCTGAATTTCCTGGTGAAACGTCAGCCCGCGCGACGGCATCGCAATGCAGTCAAACTAAACCTCGAATCCGCGGGCCGTGAGATCCCGGTGCCCGGGCAACGAAGGACGTTGCCGGATCGATCGGATCGACGTCATCGCCACGGGCGTAGGAGAGGAAGATGCTGGGCATGGTTGTGTATTTGGTTCATGAAAAGGCTGAACAGAAAACAACGAGATTCCTTCGAGAGTAATCCAGAATGTCCCAATCTTCTTCCCGATCTTCTTTGTCCCCAATCCTCTTGCTCGACATTTTGCTGCGTCCCGGCGAGCGTCAACACGTTGGCCTCCAAGTCCTTGGTAGTGGTGATGCGCTCTCTCGGCCCGCTCCAATCACGGTGTTCAGCCTTTTGTTGAAGCGAATACCGCAGCTATGGCGACGAGGAGTGATAAGAGAATCAGCGGTGCGCCGATAAGCCAGAGCCAGGGATTCCACATCCCAAGCCCGAGACCACAACCAAACAGGAGGACCACCACAAAGCAGGTTATCCCCCATTTCACCAAGGCGGACCCGCTATTCTGAATTCTCCGCAAAAGAGCCTCGGCGTCCCCGCGTTCCTTTGCATTCTCTGGATTCTGGAGTAGTTGGACGGCTTCTCTGCATTTGGCCAGAGGGCTACGGGGATCATAGAAATGATGAAACAACAGATGTGCCTGCCCATACAGGCATCTTCCGAGGTTCGTCTCATCTCCCGACTCGCGGCAGATCCGTTCCTGGTCCTGCAACAGTTCCAGGGCCCGCTTAGGGTTGCCTCGCTTGCTGTGGTAATATGCCTGGTTGCCCAGCGAGCCCTGCAATCCGTCCTTCTGTCCAAGTTCGCGGCAGAGGCGCTCCTGTTCCAGGAGCAGGGGTAGTGCGCCGTCCAGGTCGCCCTCGGCCAGCAGAATGTACCCCCACTCACCGAGAGCATGCTGAAGCGGACCCCAGACTGTATTCACTCCCAGTTCACGGCAGAGGCGCACTCGCTCCACGTACAGTCTTTTTACACCTTCTAGATCGCCTCGGGCCTTGGAGATGGACGCCTGGTCGCCAAGGATGGTTATCAACCCTAGTTTGTTCCCCAACTCGCGGTAGAGGTGTTCCGCCTCCCGGAGTAGCGTGTGCGCCTTCCCAAACTCGCCCCGCGCTTTCAATATGGAACCCCAGTGCGCAAGGCCCGAAGAGAGGAATTCCTTGTGTCCCAGCTCCCGGCAAATGGGTACCAGTTCCTCAACAAGGGAGAGCGCCCCTTCCCGATCACCTCTCGAGAGCTGGAGGCTCACCCGCGCCAAGAGGGTTTTTGCCAGCGATTGCTTATTGCCAAGACCGCGACAAATCCGCTCGGCCTCGTCGAGAAGCTCCCCTTGCCGGTTCGAGTCGCCTCGCAGAACCAGGAGACCTGCCTGTGTGACCAGGCATTCCTGGAGCCAGTCCTGATTTCCCAGGCCACGACACATGCGCTCCTGTTCCAGTAGAAGCGACACTGCCCCATTTAGGTCCCCCTGAGCAGCGCACACATGGGCCAGGTTGCCAAGAGCGCTTTGTAAACCTTGGTTGTCCCCTGACTCACGACAGAGTCTCGCCTGTTCTTGCAAAAGCTTCAACCCGCCGACGAGATCCCCCCGGGTGCCGAGGATAACGGACTGAGTGCCGAGGCAGGACGATAACTTTTCCTTGTCACCAGACGCGTGGCACATCTGCTCCTGTTCCTGGAGCAGCGTCATGGCTGCGTCCAAATCACCCCGCGCTATCAAAGTCGCTGCGTGGTTTCCAAGGCTTTCGACTAGGTTGGACGAATCCGCAATCCGGCGATAGTGCTGGGTAAGGCCACGCTGAATGTTCAAAGCCTCCTCGGGGTATCCCATGTCGAATAATAGTTGGGCCACAACTTTGGCGTAGCCAGCGTTTTCTCCCGGGGCATTTAACACGGGGGCGCAGGCGTCTAGCAAACGGAATGAGGAGTTGCAAGCAATTTGCGTCCAGTAGGTTTTCACATCGTATTGACTGAACCGCCAAGCATTCATCAGGAAATTCAGGTTGGACAGCAGAGCATAGAGCCCTTGCCACGATTTGGCGGCAGCCAATTGGAAAGGCACCTCATCGAGTACGCGGGGGATTGCGTCATGGCCCCTACAACTCTGAAAATAGTCAGCGAGGCGCACATGAGCCGGCCGCTGCTGCTCCTCCGAGGAGAGGTAGCGCTCACGAACCGCTTTGAAGAGGTTGCGGTGGTAGAAGTCAATCAGCCCGGCACGGCTGAACAGGTACGGCCGCAGTTGACGCAGCACCGGAAACAAGTCATCCGCGCCATCGAGACCGGCAACCAGCTCTTGCAGTTCTCGCTCGGACAGGCCGTGCCGTGCTGAGGCCAGCAGCGTGAGCACTGTCTCAACCAGCTTCTCGTTGAATTCCCCAGCTAGGCGTTCGATCACCTGGGTAAAGATGGCCGTGACGGTATCGCCTTCTCGTGGGAAGGTGGCAATCCGCTCGTTCAGTCGCTCATAGGGGGCGAAGCCACGCAACTCTTCCAGCGCTACCAGCAGGAACAGGGGATTGGCCGTGGCCGGGTTGCTCAGGAGCAGACGCACCTGGTCATCGTCCAGGGTTTTAGCCGATAGGGACGGCACCTGTCGGATGATCTCCCGCTGTTCCGCATCGCTGAGAGTAGGCAGTTGCACCGGGCAATGCTTCCGCCAACGAAAGGCTTCCAGCAAGGGTTCGGTTTTGCCGGAGTCGTTGATGCAACTGACGATCACCTTCACCTGCGGCGGCAAACCTGCCGGCAGCCAGTACAGCTCCTGGGCGCGATTGGCTTCATCCAACTGATTCAGGGCGTCAATCACCAGCAGGACGCGCGTCTCGGTGGGAACCTTGCCGACGAACTCCTGGAACGTGACCGAGAGCTTGGCCGCTTCTTCGGGCACGTCCTCGGCAAAGCCGAAGCGGGCCTTGAAAACTTGGCAGAAACGCCGCAGCATGTCGCGCAGGTTGGTCGAACGCGGGCTGGCCCCAATGAAGTGCGGGATGACGAGCGTCTGCGGCTGCTTGTGCTGGTAGTCGCGGACAAACCGGGCCAGGGCCGCGGATTTACCCGAGCCCGACGGTCCTGTCACCAGACAAGGAACCAGCTCATTTCCGTCCGCGAAGGCGAGCAAGGCGTCGTTGATCTGCTCCCGGCCGACATAGACGCGCAGCCGGGACTCCATGAACCGCTCGTGGTAATCCTGCTCATCCGCCAAAGGGTCAGTGGCTGTAACCACAGGCGGTCGTTCCGGCAACTGCAACTCTTTCTGAATGGCTCGCCAGAGCTGATCGCGCACGCGCTCGCCAAAGGCTTCCAGGCCAACCAGGCGGCCGTGCGACCGGCTCGGCCGATCGTAAGCGTTCGCGTCCCAACGGGCCGGGTAACCGTCCAGCAGCGGAAAGCCACTTCGGCGAATCCGCTCCTTGAGATCGTGCAGCTTGTCGATCAGCTCCGGCTTGGTCTCGCAGTACACCGTGCTGCAGATGGCTTCCGGCACATCGAGCAGGGCTTCGGGGTCGCGGAAGTAGAAGAACGCGTGTCGGCGCATCTGCGGGTTCTGCAAAACACCGTAGACGATTTCCAACTCGGTGATGCTCTTGCCCGGGTGGTGCCGGATCCAGCCGAATTTGCCGGCGACGCGATCGAGCAGTCGGCTGGAAACGTAGCCGTAACGCTCGCCGAGAATGCCGATAATGAACGGCCGGCAGGCGTCGATCTGGTCCAGGCAAACGTCGAGGGCCTCATCGTTGTCCGCCTGCTCTTTGGTCACGCCCCAGCGCAGGTCGATATCCACCAGGTGGACGCGGTGCTTTTCCAATTCCTCCCGCAAAGCGGGAAACACCACCTTGACGAGATGATCCCGTTCCGCGTGCATGTCGCGGAAGGTGGAGGAGATGAACACGCGGACGGTTTTCCAAGTTGCAGCCATACGTCACGTTCGCCGGTAGTAGTCACGGGGTTGTTAAGCCGCGATTATCCGCTTTGGGGCGGCGTGCACAAGCGACTTGGCCATCGTCCTGCGTTTTCGGCATGACCGTATGTCGGAACGGCATGGCGAGACAGGGTGATTCATTCTGAGCCGACAAAGCACAGGCAGCGGGCTGTGAATGAAGTCGTTGCTGACGACGGCGTGCAGCTTCCAAACAGGGTCGAGCAGAGCGGCGTGTATCCGTACAAACTGCACGTGCGGCTGCGGCTGGAGAGTACTCGTCGGCCGTGGCTGCCTTCTGTGCGCACGATTCGGAGTCACCCCCGGCCGCGTGCACCTTTCGGGCAAGCCCTACTCACGCGTTACGCGTCACAGACTCCTCAACGAATACCTGAAGAAAAAGGGGGCGACGGTTTCCGACGAGCTTGAGGAAAAAGCCCGGGAAGAGAAAACTTCCGCACTGAAGGAATTGGCCGAGTCCCGAATTTCGGTCCTCATCGGGCCGGCTGGCACGGGCAAGACGACGTTGCTCTCTGTGCTGTGTTCGCAGCCCGAGATCGCCAAGGGAGACGTTTTGTTGATCGCGCCCACGGGGAAGGTTCGAGTGCGGATGGAGCAGTCCACGGAAGATCTCAAGCTTCGGGGCTACACCATCGCCCAATTTTTGAGCCCCAACCGGTACGACGCATCCACCGGACGCTACCGCCTCTCCGAAAAGCCGGCGGAAGCTGGAGCCCGAACGGTCATCATCGACGAAGCGTCCATGCTAACTGAGGAGATGCTTATGGAGGACGACGTGTTTGACAAGGTCGTCCGCACTGGAAAAAGCGAACACGTCCGGTTCGTTGAGTGGGAGTCGGCCGACGATCTCCGCTCGAAAGTCATCGATGTCCTCGTGACGGAGTTGAAACTTAATGGGGCAAACGATATCGCCGAGTTCGATCGGCGTTTGGGAGGGAAAGACTGGAACGAAATGCGGTTTTTCAACTTCGGATCTGCTCAACAGGCCGAGAGCTGGCAGATCCTTTCTCCGGTTCGTTCGGGCGCCCACGGCGTTCCCGGCGTCAATCGCCTCATCCATAAGCGCTTTCGAAGAAATGATCGACACTGCTCGGAAGGAAAGAAACCGCAAGTACCCTAAGCCGATGGGACCGGAGGAGATTGTCTATGGTGACAAGGTCATCAATCTGGTCAACACCGATCCCAGCCGGCCCTGGAACCGCCATCGCAAGGTCCACCCGGAAAAGGACAGCCCGTACATCGCCAACGGCGAGATCGGCATGGCGATTGGCTTCTTCTGGAAGAAAGGGCTGCCTGATCTTCGATGGAAGCTCGAGGTCGAGTTTTCGTCGCAGCCAGGGTTCAAGTACAACTTCACCAACCGCGACTTTAGCGAGGAGGGCAATCCTGTTCTGGAACTCGCGTATGCGCTGACGGTCCACAAATCCCAGGGAAGCGAGTTCGGTACGGTTATCCTGATTTTGCCAAATCCCTGTCGGTTGCTTTCACGCGAGTTGCTGTACACGGCGCTCACACGGCAGAAGCCGAATGTGGTTATCCTGCACCAGGGGCCCCGTGGCGAGTTGCGCAAGTACTCGTCCGACGACCGATCCGAAACCGCTCGGCGGCTGACGAATCTGTTTTCTGCCCCGTCGCCAATTACCATCGACGGCCGCTTTTTTGAAGAGAATCTAATCCATCGGACTTCCGGGGGATACATGGTGCGCTCGAAATCGGAGGTCATCATCGCGGACCATTTGGCGCGTCGAAATATCGAGCCCCTCTACGAACACCCGCTGACGATTGATGGCGTCACCAAGTATCCCGACTTCACGATCGAAGACTCGGGATCGGGTCGGGAATTTTACTGGGAACACTGCGGCATGCTACACGTGCCGAGGTATCGCCGCCGGTGGGAGGAGAAGCTGGCTTGGTACAAGTCCCACGAATTGTGCCCTATCAGGAGGGGGGTGGCTCCCGTGCTACGCTGATCGTCACCCGCGATGACGATTCGATAAAGGCGGCATCTCTTCCCCGGAAATCGAACGGATTATCCGCGAGGTCATCTTGGCCTAGGCGAAAATGACCGCGGGATTAACGCATCGGGCCTCGTCGGGGCGCGGTCCGATTTGAGGAGTCCGAGGTTGAGGCATACCTCGAGTCATGCCGCGTGGAACCCGAAGAGCGGCGGCGCGTACCCGCTCCCAAATGTTGCCTTGGGCCACGGATGACAATCCGGTACTCGCCGCTCTCGCGGTGCCACCACGGGTCGGGGGGTCTGGCCATCGGTTGGGCACCTCGCTAAAGTACGGCTTGACAAGTTCCTACACCGAGTTAATTCTGTACGCCTGCAACAGTAGAAACCAAGAAACCCGTGAAAGGGCCCGTAGCTCAGCGGTGAGAGCAGGGGACTCATAATCCCTTGGTCGGGGGTTCGAATCCCTCCGGGCCTACTTCCGCCACGTCTTGCAACATCCCGCCGTTTGCTGCTTAAAGCGTTAAACGCCAACACGTTCGGGCGGTCGTCGCAGTTATGGCTATCGTCGTCTAGTTCGCAGCTTGCCGCAACGTCTTGCAGGGTTTCGCGGCTTGCGTGCTGGCCATTTGCTGGCACCATGCAACGGCCCTCGGTTCCCGTCGCCCATGATGTCTGGCAAGCTGGCCACCGCCTGGGCGTCCTGTCCGGGGAACAAGTGGCCGTAGGTGTCCATCGTTGGTAAAGGGGAGGTTAAGTGAAAGACTAGCTGACTTAGCCAACGAAGAGTATTCCGGAGATTGGAGGTGATTGAGACATGACCAAGAATGGTTTAGACTTTTCGAGATCTGAGCTCCTGTGAAGCGGGCAGATTATCTATCCGCTGGTCGAGATTCGAAACATCCCCAACCAACACCGCGAGGTTCCCATGAATGCCAAGTGCCGATTGCCTCATGTTGCCGCCCTGCTGGTCGCGGTCATCGCGCTGGCCGGCGCGTGCGCCGTTGCGGCGGCGGAAGCCAACTACGACGAAGCCAAAGTGCCTGCGTACACGTTGCCGGACCCGCTTGTGCTGGCCAGCGGCGACAAGGTCGGTGACGCCGAAACTTGGCGAACCAAGCGGCGGCCGGAAATCCTCGATTTGTTCCGCACGCAGATGTTCGGCCGCAGTCCCGGGCGTCAGGAAGGCCTGAGCTGGGAAGTGTTCGATTGCGACCCGCAAGCGCTCGGCGGGACGGCGACGCGCAAGCAGGTGACCGTTTATTTTGCGGGCAAGAAGGACGGCCCCAGTATGGACATTCTGATCTACCTGCCCAAGTCCGCGAAATCCGCGCCGGCTTTCTTGGGGCTGAACTTCCGCGGCAATCACACGATCCACAGCGATCCGGGAATCAAGCTGCCGGCCAGCTGGATGCGTCCCGATCCGTCTGGTGTGGTCGGCAATCGGGCGACGGAAGCCGGTCGCGGAGCGGCGTCCAGTCGCTGGGCGGTGGACAAGATCCTGGCTCGCGGCTACGCGTTGGCCACGATTTATTATGGCGATATCGATCCCGATTTCGACGACGGCTTTCAAAACGGCGTCCATCCGCTGTTCTACAAAGCGGGCCAGACGAAGCCCGAACCGGATCAATGGGCTTCGATCGCCGCCTGGTCCTGGGGCCTTAGCCGCGCGCTGGACTACTTCGAGAGCGACTCGGACATCGACGCCAGACGGGTTGCCGTGATGGGCCATTCCCGCTTGGGCAAGACGTCGCTGTGGGCAGGCGCCGAGGACGAACGGTTTGCGCTGGTCATCTCCAACAATTCCGGTTGCGGGGGAGCGGCGCTCAGCCGCCGCGCATATGGCGAAACCGTCCAGCGGATCAATACCTCGTTCCCGCACTGGTTCTGCGGGAATTTCAAACAGTACAATGGCAACGAAGCCGAATTGCCGATCGACCAGCACCAGTTGATCGCCTTGATGGCCCCGCGGCCCGTGTACGTGGCCAGCGCCGTCGAGGATCGCTGGGCCGATCCCCGCGGCGAATTCCTGGCGGCCAAACACGCCGAGCCCGTCTACCGCTTGTTGGGCGCAGGCGGACTGCCGGCGGACGATCTGCCGGCCGTGGACCAGCCCGTCAGCGGCATCATCGGCTATCACATCCGTAGCGGCAAGCATGACGTGACGGATTTCGATTGGGAGCAGTACTTGAACTTTGCCGACAAGCACTTGAAGAATTAAGCTGAACGTTCGCACCGTCTCTGACTTTTGCCTCCAGGAGATCAACCATGCGTCTGTGCCGTTTTCGACATGCCGGTCAAGTATCTGCCGGGTTCTATAACGAAGCGTATATCGTCCCCGTGACAGCCGCCGTAGCGGCGTATGCAATCGCCACCCATAAAAAGCTGAACATCCCCGAAGCGGATGATTTGCTCGCGCTGCTGCCGCCCGACGGGGCCGCCTGCCAGGACGCTGTCAAACTGGCTGCCTGGGTCGCCGAGATGGCCCAGATGCTGCCCGACGCGCTGAAACTCGCGACTCAGGCCGTGGAACTGCTAGTGCCCATTGCCTTGCCGCCCAAGCTGTTGCTGCTGGCCGGCAACTATGCCGCGCACATCGAAGAGGGCGGCGGCGTGGCGGCCCAGCGTGCGGAGACGTTTCCCTACGTGTTCATGAAGCCGCCGACCACGCTGACCGATCCCGGCAAGCCGGTCAAGATCCCAGCGGTGTCGCCCGGGCATATCGATTGGGAACTGGAATTAGGCGTGATCATCGGCCGCCGCGCCAAGGGCATCAAGGAAGCCGAGGCGCTGCAGTACGTTGCCGGCTACACGGTAGTGAACGACATCTCCGATCGCGAGTTCCATCCGAACCCGCAGCGCAAAATGCGCCAGAAGGACGGTTTCTTTGACTGGCAGCACGGCAAGTGGCACGATGGGTTCTGTCCGGTGGGCCCCTGCATCACGTCGGCTGACGCGATCCTCGACCCGCAAAAGCTGGACATGAAACTGACGCTCAACGGCCGCGTGCGGCAGGATTCCAGCACGGCGAACCAGATCTTCCCGGTGGCCGCCGTGATCGAATTCCTGTCCAGCATCATGACCCTCGAGCCGGGCGACATCATCTCGACCGGCACTCCCGCCGGCGTCGGCCACGCCACCGGAACCTATTTGAAACCGGGCGACCGTCTCGAAGCCACGATCCGCTCGATCGGCACGCTGGTCACGCCGGTCGTGGCGGAATGAGCTGTGACAAGGAGATTTGAACGATGACTCGGCATTCCATCTGGCAAGCGGTTTCGTGGGCGGCGCTGGCGATCGCGTTTTTTGCAGCCAAGGTTTGCGCCGCCGATTCGCAGCCGGTGATCCACGGTCCGGCCGAAGCGTGCCTGGGCGGCGTCGGGGGCGTGTACCTGTTGGCCGAGCCGGGAGAATTGACGCTGGACGTGTACAAGCGGGACCGTAATCGGCGCGGCACTTCGGCGGAGTTGCGGGCAATCCTGACGGGGCCCGATCGGCGGGTCGTCGAGGAAACGACGATTCCGGACGATGGCCAGGCGCGCGGTAGCGGCTGGGGGCCCGTCCAGCAGACGCGGATCGCCACACGCGTCGAACGGCCGGGCGTGTACGCCTTGAACGTCACCGTATCCCAAGATCGCTACGGCGAAGAGATGGTTTGGGGCTTCGCCACGAACTGCCCGCGATACGTGATCGAGACGTCGCGCGGGCACAAGGACCAGCGGCACCAGGAGCCGATCGTGCTGGCGGGTTCCCACGCGCCCGGCAACGTGTGCTTCTTGCCCCGCCAAGGTCCGCTGCGCATCGACGTTTCCGGCCTGCCCGCCTCGGCGACGAAGCTGGAATTGTTCGATGCCGACGGGACGTCCCTTCGCGAAATCCCTGTCGTCGGCCAAACGGCCGCGTGCTCTGTGCCCGCCGACGTGCCTCGCGACCGGCTGCCTTGGCGGCTGGCGCTTCCCGCTCGGCAGGCGACGATTGAGATCGACGGCGTGACGCGCTGGGACGACGGCGATCGGTACCCGAATCTGTCCTGCTGGACAACCGAGCCGGCTGCCCATTTTCCGCTGCTCGAATACCGCTGGCTGTTGACGCCCTATTCCCGGACCGTGAATGCCAATCCAGGCGAGCGTGCGGAAACCGCGTTTCAAGTCCATAACAATTCCGACCGCAAACGCACCATTCAACTGGCCGTCGAGTTTTCCGGAGCCGAGTGGCCCGTCGAGTTGCCGGCCGAGCGAATCACGCTGGGAGCCAAGCAAGGCGCTCCGGTACTCGTGCGGTATACGGCGGCGGATAGTGGGGAGAAGCGGATCTGCCATCTGCGGGCCACGCCGGTCGAAGCGCCGGATTTCACGACGTATTCGACGCTGGAAGTTCGTTCCGGTAAATCGGAAGCTGCGCGAAGCCTCGTTCTGCCGCTGACGCTCAAACCGTACCAGCACGAGAACGAACAGTTCGGCTATTTGCCCGATTATCCGCTCGACAACCAGGTGTATTTCGATCCGGGCAACCATCCGTTCGTATGCATGGCGGACGGGATGGCAAGCGTTGTCGACGGTCATTGGACGACCGCCGATTTTCGGCGCACGGTGCGACAGGCGGACGGCGTTGACGATCGGACCGCTTATCGGCCGACCGGCACAAAAATCGCTTTCGATTCGGGCGGCGGCGTTTATACTCTGGCTTCGGCGGGGCGTCAGACGGCCCTCTTGCACTCCGCCGACGTCGGCCGGACGTTTACCGCGTGCACGCTGTCCGGCCGCGAAGACCAATCGCGCTCCTACGACTTGGAGCAGTTTTCCGGCCACAACGCATTGCAGGGTCCGCCGCCGGTCCTCCGCTATGCCTTGACGGCCAGCGACCCCAAATTGTTTTGGCGGCGGTTGCACGATTTGGAACTGTTCCTGCCGCAGTTCGTGGATGGCCGTCTGGTAGCAGGCGAGCCCGTCTTGATTTCGCACAAGTGCATCGGGTTGGCCGCGCACTCCGGAATTCCTTCTTGCGTGGTTTCGCGCGGCGATCGGGTCCATGTAGTGTGGGCCGAAGCCACGGAGCCCGCCGAAAAGGTGCCCGGCGTGCCGACGTATGTCGTCACGTACAATCGCGCGACGGGGACGCTCGGTGCGCCGGTGCTGGTCGGTTACGGAGCGCCGCCCAACGACATTCACAATACCCCGAGTATCACGATGGACAGCCAAGGTTACCTGCACGTGCTGGCCGGTACGCACGGCCGGCCGTTTCAGTACGCCCGCTCGCTTCAGCCGAACGAGGCCTCGGGCGGCTGGACCGCAGCGGAACCGGTGGGAAAGGATCTGTCCCAGACCTATATCGGCTTGGTGTGCGGATCGGACGACACGCTGCACCTGACATACCGGCTGTGGCGATACGGCGAGCCACCTCATCCGCACAGCCATCATGCGACGCTGGCGTATCAGCGCAAGCGGGCCGGCCAGCCGTGGGAAGCGCCTCGCGTGTTGATCGTCCCGCCGTTCTCGGAATACAGCGTCTATTACCATCGGCTGACGATCGACCGCCAAGCTCGATTGTTTTTGTCCTACGACCATTGGTCCACGTTTTGGTTCTATCGCAACGATCATTTCGGACGCCGCCGCAGCCTGATGACCAGTGCCGACGGTGGCGATACGTGGGAACTGGCGATCGACTTGGGAACTCCTGGCATGGCGCGGGATTCCCGGGATCGATAAGGTGAACGGGCTGGAGGCGACGAAGAGAATGATCCATGAAACAGACCCTTAGGATCGGCAAGGAGATAAGTGTCAGGTTTTCAATGGGGTCATCACGCTCCGCCGTGATGACATTGACGTCACGGCGGAGCGTGACGACTACAATCTTGATTTCTTTGGCGGCTTGGCTGCTCGTCTTCTCGTCGTTCGGGCCATTGGGCCGTGCCGGCGAACCGACGACGGAATTGCCAGCGGCGGCCGACCGCAAGATCGATTTTGTGCGCGACGTCCGGCCGTTGTTCGAGCAGCGTTGCTGGCCGTGCCACGGTAGCGAATTGCAGGAGTCCGGCCTGCGGCTCGATCGCCGCGCCGCGATGCTGCAAGGCGGGGACTTGGGCAAGGTCGTCGTGCCGGGCGATAGCGCGGCCAGCCGCTTAATTCAATACGTTGCGGGGACCGATCCGGACCGTCGCATGCCGCCCGATGATGACCTGCTGTCGGCCGAGGCCGTGGGTGTGCTGCGGGCCTGGATCGATCAGGGCTGCGTCTGGCCGGAATTGGAAGATGCGCCTGAGCAGAGAAATACCCATTGGGTTTATCAGCCGCTGCGCTCGGTCCCCCCGCCTGCGGTCCGGCGTGCCGATTGGCCGAGGAATCCAATCGACCATTTCGTATTAGCGGAATTGGAGAAACGCGGGTTGGTACCGTCGCCCGAGGCGGACCGCTACACCTTGATCCGCCGCTTGTATCTCGATTTGCTCGGTCTGCTGTCGCCGGTGGACGAGGTCGACGCCTTTGTCCAGGATATGCGCGACGACGCTTACCAGCGCCTGGTCGACCGTTTGCTGCAGTCGCCGCATTTCGGAGAACGCTGGGGGCGGCACTGGCTCGATATGGCCCGCTATGCCGACTCGGACGGTTACGAAAAAGACAATCCGCGCCCCGATGCATACCGTTATCGCGAGTGGGTGATCGATGCGATCAACGCCGATCTGCCGTTCGACCAGTTCACGATCGAGCAATTGGCTGGCGATCTGCTGCCCGACGCCACACCCCTGCAGCGGTTGGCGACGGCGTTTCACCGCCAGACGCTGACGAACACCGAAGGCGGAGTGGATCAGGAGGAATTTCGCGTCGAGGCGTGTTTCGATCGCACGGAGACGACCGGGACCGTATGGCTGGGCCTGACCATCGGCTGTGCCCGCTGTCATTCGCACAAGTACGATGCGATCAGCCAGCGCGAGTATTACCAGCTGTTCGCGATTTTCAACAATGGGGACGAGCAGACGGCGGTGGTGCCGAAATCGGCCGCCGACGTGGCGGCTTATGAAAAAGCCAAAGCGGCGCACGACGCGCGGGTCGAGCAGCTGAAGGCGCGGCTACAGGCCGAACAAGCCGGCAGTCCGTCGGACGGGAACCCAACGGAGGCGGCGAAAGCGCTGCAGGAACAGCTGGACGAACTGCGGCGCCGTGCGCCGCCGAAACCCGAGTTGACTGTCCGTGTGATCGGCCAGCGGACGCAGAATCCGCGCCCGACGTTTGTGCTGAAACGCGGCGGATTTCTGGAGCCGCTGCGGGATCAGGTGGTGCAGCCCGGGGGCTTGGGCACGCTGCCTCCGCTCGAGCCTCGCTGCACGGGTGCCGCGGCCGATCGGCTCGATCTGGCCCGCTGGCTCGTTTCGCCCGCCAATCCGCTGACGCCGCGCGTGGCGGTGAACCACGTGTGGCGGCGGCTGCTGGGCAGGGGCTTGGTCGGAACGCCCAACGATTTCGGCGTGCGCGGCGAGCCGCCCACGCATCCCGAACTGCTCGACTGGCTCGCCGCCGATTTCCTGGGACGGATGCAGGGCGACGTTTCGCCGGGAGCGCCCTGGTCGCGCAAGGCGCTGATCAAGCGGATCGTCATGTCGGCCACCTATCGCCAGGCATCCCGGCATCGGCCGGAACTGATCGACGTCGATCCGCGGAACCTCTGGCTCGCGCGGCAGAATCGCATGCGGGTCGACGGGGAAATCGTGCGGGATATCAGCCTGGACGCCGCCGGGCTTTTGTCACGGAAGATCGGCGGGCCGAGCGTCTATCCGCCGTTGCCGCCGGGAATTGCCGAGCTGAGCTATGCGGGCAATTTCAAGTGGAACGAATCGACCGGCGAAGACCGCTATCGTCGCGGCATGTATACGTTTTTCAAACGCACCGCCCCGCATCCGAACTTGATCGTCTTCGACTGTCCCGACGCCAATCTGACAAATGTCGAACGGCAAACGTCGAACACGCCGCTGCAAGCCCTGACCACGTTGAACAACGCGGCGTTCGCCGAGGCGTCGCGGGCCCTGGCCCGTTGGATGTTCGCCGAACCGGCGGACGACGACCGCACGCGGCTGGCCGCCGCCTTTCGCCGCTGCATGGCCCGTCCGGCGACCGATGACGAGTTGCGCGAGCTGATCGATTTGTTGGCCGCATCCGGCCAGTGGTATCGCGATCATCCCGACCAAGCACCGCAGTTGATCGGCCCCGACGCCGCCCCGGGAATACCGCCCGATCAAAACGCCGCGGGGATCGCCGTGGCCCGAATCCTGTTGAATTTGGATGAATTTTTGACGCGGGAGTAAGATGACACCAATCCAACAAGCCGTATCCCAGACGCGGCGGGATTTTCTGACGACGACCGCCAGCGGACTGGGCTTCGCAGCGCTCGGCGCCATGCTCGCCGCCGACGGCCTGCTGGCGCCGGCCTCGGCCGGCGCGCGCGAACCGTCCGGGACGGCGGCAAACCCGCTGGCGGTCAAACCGCCGCATTTCGCCCCCAAAGCCAAGCATTGCATCTTTTTGTTCCAGGCCGGGGCGCCGTCGCAGCTTGATCTGTTCGACCCGAAGCCGAAACTGAACGAGTTGAACGGCAAGCCCCTGCCGAAAGAAATGCTCGACAAAGTACGGTTTGCTTTTATCAAGAAGGAATCGGCCGTGCTCTTGGGATCGCCCCGCACCTGGTCCAAGCACGGCGAATGCGGGATGGACTTCTCCGATTTCCTGCCGCACCTGGCAACTTGTGCCGACGATCTGCTGATGATCCGTTCGCTGCACAGCGAGCAGTTCAATCATCATCCGGGCCAGCTGCTGTTGAGCTGCGGGCGCGCGACGTTCGGCTTACCCACGATCGGCAGCTGGTTGACCTATGGACTCGGCTCCGTTTCGGAGAACTTGCCCGGCTATGTCGTGCTGACCAGCGGACGCGGTTCCAGCGGCGGCGCGTCGCTGTGGTCCAGCGGCTTCCTGCCCTCGCATTATGCCGGCGTGTTGTTCCGCAACCAGGGCGAGCCCGTGCTGAATCTGGCGAACCCGGCCGGTCTGCCGCAGCAACTGCAGCGCCGCGGCCTCGATACGCTCAAGTCGCTGAACGAAAGCCGCCTGGCCGCGACCGGCGATCCGGAGATCGCCAGCCGCATCGCCAGCTATGAACTGGCGTTTCGGATGCAGTCGGCCGCGCCCGAATTGATCGATCTGGGCGGCGAGACGGCGGCGACGTTGGATGCGTACGGCGTCGCCCGGCCCCAGCATCCGCAGGCCACCGGGCGGGGCAACGTAGCCGACGCGCATCTCTCGTTTGCGCGTAACTGCCTGCTGGCTCGCCGCATGGTGGAACGAGGCGTGCGGTTCATCAATATCATCTATGAAGCGTGGGATCAGCACAGCGATTTGGACGCCGACCTGCGATACAACACGTGGGTGGTCGATCAGCCGATCGCCGCGCTGTTGAAGGATCTGAAGCAGCGCGGTCTGCTGGACAGCACGCTGGTGGTCTGGGGAGCCGAGTTCGGCCGCACGCCGCTGGGCGAGAACCGAACCGGCCGCGAGGCGAATACGGGCCGCGATCATCATCCGTTTTCGTTCACGCTGTGGATGGCCGGCGGAGGCGTCCGGGGCGGACAGGTGTACGGCGAAACGGACGAAATCGGCTGGAGCGTGACGCGCGATCCCGTCCACATCAACGACTTTCACGCGACGCTGCTGCATCTGTTCGGCCTGGATCACTTGCGGCTGACGCATCGTTTCCAAGGCCGTGATTTCCGCCTGACCGACGTGGGCGGCCAGGTGGTCGACGGCTGGCTGGCCTGAGGCCTCACTCCACCGGAAAGGCAAACAGCGTCACGCTGCAGGGGCCGACGGAGATCTTGTCGGAGACCTGGACGGCGGCTTCCTCGATCTGAATGCAATCCGGATCGGCTGGGTCGTTGTAGGCCTGCGGATCCTCTCCGGCAATCTGCCAGCGCGTGCCGCGGCCGGCCAGCTTCGCACCGTGGACAGTCAACGGAATTTCGGCCGGCTGCAGCGAAGGATTCACCACGCCCAGCGTGAGCGTCTTGCGATCGGGACTCCACGCCGCCACGGCATCGATCGTGCGCGAGGATTCGGTGGCCACCGGCAGCACGCCGAAATATTTCCGATACAGTTTCAGTACCAAGCCGGTGGTCTCGAACGCGGCGGCGGTCTTGTTGGTCTTGATGCAGCCGATCACGTTCACCGTCTGGGCATAATTGGCCATGTAGTACAGCTCGCTGTCGCGGGCCATCTGGTGCAGTCCGGCGGCGATCCCCAAACCGTCCTTCAAAAAGTACCGCGTGCCCAATTCACCGAACACGTGGGGGCCGTACCAGTAATTCCATTCGTCGAGCGCGATGCGGATGTCCTTGCCGCGCAGCGAAGCGAACTCCTGGCGGTACCGCCGATGGGCCTCCGTCTTGCGCCGGACGGCGTTGGGAATCTGCCGGACGTGCCCGGCCAAACCTTGCTGCTCGCCACAGTAGAAATGCTCGCTGATCAGGTCCATGTGATCCGCACAATGCTGCATCATCCCCTCGCTCCACTTGCCGGCATCGCCGACGGCCACCAGCACGATCGAAGCGTCCGCCTCGCGCATGGCTTCGGCAAAGCGGTTATGCTTTTGGATGTACTTCTCCAGCGTCATGTGGCCCAGTTGCCAGCCGCCGTACATCTCGTTGCCGATCCCCCAGAACTTGACGCCGTACGGCTCGCGGTGGCCGTTGGCCGCCCGTAACTTGCCCTGCGGCGTCTCGGGACCGGCGTTGGCGTACCGCAATTCATCGACGGCTTCCTGCACCTCGCCCAAACCGCTGTTGACCGCGATATACGGCTCGGTGTTCAGCTCGCGGCAGAACACGAGAAACTCGTCGAGTCCAAAGTCGTTGTGCTCGATGCCCGTCCACGCGGGGTTCTTGCGCGGCGGCCGGCGGTCTCGATCGCCGATGCCGTCCCGCCAGTCGTAACCGCTGACGAAATTGCCGCCCGGCCAGCGATACACGGGCGAGTCGAGTTCTTTGAGCAGGGCCAGCGTATCGGGCCGCATCCCGGCGACATTGTCCGCCGGCATCAGGGACACGGTGCCGACGAAGAAATGGCCGCGACCGGCCGCGGTGATTTCCAGGCGGCCGGCGTCGGTGCTCTTGCCCGCGGTGAACTCCAACGGTGTCTGGGCATAAGCGTTCGTCAGTTGCTCGACGGTGACCGTTTGCCGCTCGCTGGGAGCATCGCCCCACACGAGACTGACCTGCACCGGCCCGGCCTCCTTGCTGCCGCGGAGCCAGATCCGGCCCACGTACGATTTGTCCGCGATCAAGCCCAATGCCGCCTGGGCGATCCCGCCATTCCCGTCGCCGCCGAGCGTGATTCGCGGCGTGTGCTGGCCGACGAACGCATCTTGGGGGGCCATGCTGACTGCATCGGCGGGGCCGACCGGCTTCCAGGGCGAACCTTTGGCGCCGACGGGATCAAAGAACTTGCGGTCCTCGAGCATTTCGGCCCAGATCCCGCCGTAGATGCAGCGGCCCAGGTGCTCGATGAACTGGCCGTAGACGTACGGCGAGATCGGCTCGCCCGTCTTGGTTGCGTCGACGGTGATACTCAACGGCAGCGGCGGTGATCGAGATAACAACTCCAAGGAAAGATCGTCGTACCACGCTTTGCCCGTGGCCAGTCCCCAGCCGCCGAACAGGCAGTTCACCTGGATCGATTCTTGCTGCTCCGTTTCGAATACGACTTCGACCCGCGTCCAATCGTTGGTGCCCGTCAAGGCGCTCGTCGCGACAGGTTGCATGTTGTGGATGTTCAGCAACGCTCCGCGGCCGCGGTTGACTTGCACGTTCTCCGTCTTGATCCATCCCGACAAGCGATAGCGGGCGAACGGTTCGACCGCCACATTCGCAGCCCAGCCGATGTCGCCGCCAGCCTCAGAAGCAATCAGCACGCTCCGCTGGCCGGTGCGGCCGGCGCTGGCATGCTCGAACACCCCGTCGCCGCCCCATTTCTCCGTCCGCCAGCCTGCCGGCCGGCCGTCGCGCTGCTGCTCGAACGAAGCGTTGGGCAGTCCGGCCGTTGCCGGCTGAGCCAAGCCGACGCGCGCGGCGCAAACGAAGAGCAAAAGGCTCATCCCGGCCACCGTTCCGAATGTTCGGTGTTTCATTGTTGCCTCTCCTTTGTTAGTCTAGATGCCAACGGTCCGCGAAGCTGCCCGTTCAGAATACCGTCGCCTGGCGCCGGCGAAAAGCGGGCCGGAAAGTTCGCAGGAATGAAACCTAGGTTGGAGCCTGAAATGCTAGACGAGAAGACGCGGCAACAATTCGACACCATGGTTCTTACGTCTCAGATCATTCTCGCGGCAATGGCCATGGGCGTTGTCATGTTCGGAGGCATTGTCATGTTCGCGATCCGCCGTGGCGAACCTCCGGAAGGGAACATCCTGAGCATGCTGGCTGTCATTGTGGGCGGCGCCAATCTGGTGCTTTGCCTGGTGGTGCCGAGTTTCATCGCCGCTGCGAATCGGCGCAAAATCGCGGCCGGCCTCTGGGCGTCGTCGGACCGGCAATCGAAAGTGCCCCCGACAGACTTCGGCAAGCTGGTGGTGGTGTATCAGATGAAAATGATTATCGGCGCAGCTTTGCTCGAAGGCGCCTGTTTCCTGGCATTGATCGCTTATATGAGGGAACGACAAGTGTCGAGCCTGTTGGTGGCGGCTGTCCTATTGGCAGCCCTGCTGGCTCATTTTCCGACGCGCGGCCGAGTCGAAGGCTGGATCGAAGACCAGTTGCGCCGCGTGGAAGAAGAACGGCAATTCTCGCCTTGACGCACGGATCTCGCCTTCACGGATCATCAACCCATCGACGCATCGACGCCATGAACCGACTCTCACTATCCATCCTCCTCCCGCTCATCGCCATCATCCTGGGTTTGGGCCCGCTCAGCTCCGTTCGCGCCGGGGTCATGCAAACGGTCGCGGGAACAGGCGCCGCGGCTGCCAACGGCAATCGGGGCGACGCCCTGCAGATCAATGTCGGCGAGCCGTTTGGCGTCGAAATCGGCCCCGATGGGGCACTGTACGTAACCGAGGTGGGAAACCATCGCGTGCTGCGAGTCGATTTGGCGGGCGGCAAAATCGTCACCGTGGCGGGCAACGGCCGCAAAGGTTACGCGGGCGACGGCGGACCGGCGACGGAAGCGAGTTTGAACGAGCCGTACGAAGTCCGCTTCGACCGCGACGGAAACATGATTTTCGTCGAGATGCAGAACCACGTCATCCGTCGCGTGGACGTGCGCACCGGCATCATTTCGACGCTGGCGGGAACGGGCCAAGCCGGTTTTGGCGGCGACGGCGGACCGGCGGTCCAAGCCCAATTCAAACAGCCGCACAGCATTGCGATCGATCATGCGCAGAGCCACTTGTACGTCGCAGATATTGGCAACCACCGCATTCGTCGGATCGATCTGCAGACCGGAATCATCGACACGATCGCCGGCACGGAGGAGAAAAAGCTGCCCGCCGACGGGCAACTGGCGCGGAGAAATCCGATTCTCGGCCCCCGTGCTTTGTACATGGACGGACCGACGATGTGGATCGCACTTCGCGAAGGCCACAGCGTATGGCGGATGAACTTGGCCGACGGCCGCCTGCGGCACGTGGCCGGCACGGGCAAAGCCGGCTATGGCGGCGACGGCGGACCGGCCAAAGCCGCCACGTTCAACGGCCCCAAGGGGATCGCCGTCGGCCCCCAGGGATGCGTGTACGTCGTGGACACCGAGAACCAGGCGATTCGCCGAATCGATGTTTCCGAGGGTACGGTCGCCACGGTAGCCGGCAGCGGACAAAAAGGAGGCGCGGGCGACGGCGGTCCGGCCACCGAGGCCCAGTTGGGGCGCCCGCACGGCATCTGCGTCGGCCCCGACGGCGCGATCTATATCGGCGACACACTCAACCACCGCGTGCGGCGCGTGAAATTCTAGAGCCAGCCGGCCACACGTTTGCCCAACATGGTCAAGATCGACTTGTCGACGACTGCAATCACTCGGCCGTGACGTCGAAGACCCTGTTGTGAGTACGTCGGCAGAGCACAAAGGTGGTGCATTTGCACAGGTCCTTGAGCTGCCCGGCTCCGACGTACGCACACGCGCTGCGGATGCCTCCGAGGATTTCGCGGAGCGTGTCATTTACCGGGCCCCGGTACGCAACGTCAACCTCTTTGCCTTCGCACGCCCGGTAGTCTTTAATTCCGCCGGCGTATCGCTCCATCGCCGTCCGGCTGGCCATGCCGTAAAACGGCATGGCGACCCGCCGCCCGTCTTGTTCCATCCACGTGCCGCCGCACTCGTCGTGGCCGGCCAACATGCCGCCCAGCATCACGAAGTCCGCGCCGGCCGCGAACGCTTTGACCACGTCGCCCGGCACACGGCACCCGCCGTCGGCGCATACGTGCCCGCGCAGTCCGTGGGCGGCGTCGGCGCACTCGATGATCGCCGATAGCTGGGGATAGCCGACGCCTGTGATCGTTCGAGTCGCGCAGACACTGCCCGGACCGATGCCGATCTTGACGATGTCGGCGGCGCCGGAAATCAGCAGTTCCTGAACCATGTCCGGCGTCGCGACGTTGCCGGCCAGGATCGTCAAGCCGGGAAACGTGTCCCGCACGCGTTTCACGCGATCGACGAAAAATTTGGTGTATCCGTTGGCCGCATCCACGCACACATAACGAACGTCGGTCTGTTGGACCAAGCGGGCCAGTTGATCGAAATCCTCGTCGCGAATCCCGATCGTGACGAAGGCGTGATCGCGATGGTCGCCTTGCGGCAGAAAGCCGGCCAGCTGCGCCTCGGAATGGTACTTGTGCAAACAGGTCAGCATCCCGGGGCCAGCCAGCGCCCGGGCCATGTCCAACGTGCCGATGGTGTCCATGTTGGACGCGACCAGCGGGATGCCGCGCCAAGTGCGGGCGCTGTTCAGGAATCGATACTCACGCTCCAAGCCGACATCGCTGCGGCTGGGCGCTTCGGACCGCTTGGGACGTATCAGGACGTCATCAAAGTCCAGCTTGGGATCGTTGTCGATTCTCATGGTCTTTCAACGGCCGGCGGCACGATTCCCATCAATGCTTTATTCAGACCACACACGTCCGCCCATCAGACGAGATCAACGTCACTTCAGGAGCGGCCGGCAAGTGAAAGGCTTGCTTCAGGTACTTGGCGAGCGACTTCAACTCGGCATCCACGGCGGTTTCGCAGATCTCGCGCAGCTCGGTACCGGGCTCCCGGGGCAAGGCCGTGTGTTTGATCTGAATCCGCATGCCCTCGTCCGCCTCGGCCACGGTGACGTTCAGCAACATGGGGACCGTGTTGGCCAGGTACCCGTGTTGAGGAACCCAGCGGGCGTAGCCGGGCACGCGATACACACCGCCAATGCTCGGCAAATCGCTGGTTTCCCAGTTCCCGCGAATCAATTGCAGCGTTGCTTCGTCGTCCCGCTGGGTGGGATCAACCGTCCAGGCGCCGGCCTCCGATGTTCGGAAAAACGCCCGGAGCGCCTTCTGGATTCGGTGGGCAACGGGTAAAGCGATGGAGTGTTCAAAGCTGAAGATCTGGGCCATATTGTACCTCTTATCACGCGGGCATGTGGGGTCATACGTGAGGTTCAGCTCGGCGCGGGTCGCGGGGTTCGAGCAGTCGAATACCACTGTATCGCGGCATTATCCGTTCCACTGATCCGCGCAACTCTTCGCAACTCTTCTCTCTTCCTTTGTGCATTATACCAAGAATGCAGATCGGGAATGAGGCCAGTTTGCGAATCCCAAACAAACGAAACGATTGTCGCAGGACCGGCTCCAGCCAAATGCAGGGAACATTTGAAACGTGTATGCACTCCCCCCCCAACGTGCGTTTTTGGCGAGTATCGCTGGCATTGGTGCCGGCCGCCGGCCACATCATCCGCTCCCTTTGACAGCGACACGGCACAAGGTAGAATATCCCTAGAATTTCGTCAAACTTCTCAGTCTTCTCAGTTTTACGGATAAACAGCACGCAAGTCAACCGATCGCAAGGCAACATGACGCTTACAGCCGAACAAGTCATTCGCCACGTACGCCAAGCGGGCGTGGTGGGGGCCGGTGGGGCCGGATTTCCTACCTACAAGAAGCTCGAGGCAAGAGTCGAGCACGTGATCGCCAACGGCGCCGAATGCGAGCCGCTGCTGCAAAAAGACCGGGAAACGATGATCCAAGACCGCGAGGCTTTCTTTCGCGGGCTGGTAATCATGCGCGAGGTTACCGGCGCCAAAGTTGTCACGATCGCTGTGAAACGCAAGAACAAGGATGTAACGGACGGTTTTTGCAGAGATGCGGAGGCGGAGGGCTTCAAGACGCTGGTCTACGAGGACGTTTATCCGGCCGGCGACGAATACATCCTGGTCTACGAAGTCACCGGGCGGCAAATTCCGCCGGGGGGCATCCCGCTGGCGGTTGGGGCCGTCGTCGATAACGTGGAGACGATCGTCAATATTGCCCGCGCAGTGGACGGCCGGCCGGTCACCCACAAATACGTGACGATTTGCGGCGAGGTCAAGGAGCCGGTGACCACGGTCGTCCCGGTTGGCACGAGCATCGCCGATTGCCTGGAACATCTCGCAGGCGGATGCACGACGGACGATCCGGTGGTCCTGACGGGCGGCCTGATGATGGGCGGGATCGCCAAGAGCCTGTCCGATCCCGTGACGAAGAACATGGGCGGTCTGATTGTGCTGCCGTCGGATCACTACCTCGTCCGACGGAAGACGCAATCACGGGAGACCTATACCCGCATCGGTCACGGTCAATGCGATCAGTGCTCGTTTTGCACGGAACTGTGCCCGCGCTACATCTTGGGGTATCCCATCGAGCCGCACCGCGTGATGCGGACGCTGCTGATGACGGGCGAAGCGAAGGAGCGGGGCAGTTTGTGGGCGCAGTACTGTTGCGAGTGCAACATCTGTTCGCTGATCGCATGCCCCGAACTGCTCGATCCGAAGAACATCTGTGTCGACGCCAAGAAGTTGCTCCGCGAGAACCGCATGAGCCGCACCGAAGCGGAACTCGAGGTGCTGTTCCGCGAGCCCCTACCGACCCGCAAGGGCCGCGAGATTCCGATCAAGACGCTGTACACGCGGTTGGGGCTAACTCCGTATGACCGCAAACCGTATTTTCGGCGGTTCGACTGGCAGCCCCAGTCGGTCACGCTGCCGCTGGCGGCCCACGTGGGCCGACCGGCTCAGCCGTTCGTCCAGCCCGGTGACCGCGTCCGCTGTGGCGACGTGATCGGGACGGTCGAGGACGACCAGTTAGGCTGTCCGATTCACGCCAGCATCGACGGCCGAGTGTCGGCCGTCGCGCAGGGGACGATCGAGATCACCGCGTAGGCAAGACAGGAGTAGCAGGCACACTCCGTGTGCCATCCGCTCGCTCGGATTTCAAGACTCGCAGAGACACGGCACAACCATGAAGAAACAGGGCACGGCCATCGGCATTATCGAAACGTCGAGTATCGCCAAAGGTTTCCAGATCGCCGACACGGTGCTGAAAACGGCCAATGTCGAGATCCTGGTCAATCGTACGATCTGTCCCGGCAAGTACATGGTACTGATCGGCGGCGACGTGGACGCCGTGAATTCCAGCGTCGAGGCGGGGGTTCGCGTAGGCGCTCACACGGTCGTCGATTCCTTTGTGATCGCCAACGTCCATCCGGCCGTTTTTCCGGCCATCAGTGGCGTGACGCATCTGCCCGAACTGAAAGCGCTGGGCGTGATCGAATCGTTCAGCGTCGCCTCGATCATCGAAGCGGCCGATGCCGCCGTCAAAGCGACGCCGATCCAGCTGATCTGTATTCACCTGGCCATGGCCATCGGCGGCAAAGGCTGGGTTTCGCTGACGGGCGACGTGGCTTCCGTGGAAGAGGCCGTCGAAATCGCCGCGGGCGTGATCCAGCGCAAGGGCCTGCTGGTCGAAAAAGTCGTCATTCCCGCACCACGGCCAGAGATCGTGCGCGAGTTCATTTAGAGCGGGATTTTCTCGGCTTTCAGAGGGGATTCCGCATGGATTTCGAATTCTCCAAGATTTCGGCCGCCGTCGATCGAATCCGGTGCGGCCAATTGACTCCGCGCCAGCTGGTCGATCACTGTTTGGAGCGGATCGCCCGCTTCGAGGATCGCATCCACGCTTGGGTCCGCGTCGACGGGCGCGGTGCTGTGGAGCAAGCCGAGCGGTTGGGCGACTTGGCACGCGCCGGCCGGCCGCTGGGGCCGCTGCACGGGATTCCGATCGGAGTCAAGGACATTATCGACGTGCGGGGGTTGGCGACCGAAGCCGGATCGCCGCTGTTGAAAGGCCGCATCGCCCAGCAGGACGCGCTCGTCGTCGCCCGGCTGCGAGCCGCCGGAGCGATAATTCTGGGCAAGACGGTCACCACGGAATTCGCTTGTTTCGATCCTCCGCCGACGCTCAATCCGTGGAACCTCGAACATACGCCGGGCGGTTCCAGCAGTGGCAGCGCGGCGGCTGTGTGCTTGGAAATGTGCCTGGCCGCTCTCGGATCGCAAACCGGCGGCTCCATCACGCGGCCGGCCGCCTACTGCGGAGTGGCCGGTTTCAAGCCGACATTCGGGAGCGTCGATATGGCCGGCGTCGTCCCCGTCAGCCGGCATTTGGATCACGTCGGTCCGATCGCCCGCGGCGCGGCGGACTTGTGGACGATGTTTGCCGTGATGGCGGGAGCCGCCGGCGCGGACATGCCGCTGCCGGAACTGGCGGCCCCGCCCACACTGTCCGTCATCGGCGACTTTTTCCTGCAAGAAGCGGACGACGCGGTTCGCGGCGTCATGGTGGCGGCCTCGGATGCGTTGCTCGAATCCGGCGCCCGCTTGCAGATGCTTGACCTGCCGGAGTCCTTCGCACTCACGCTGGCCATGCATCGCTGTCTCATGGCCGTCGATGCGGCGGAGACGCATTTGCAGACGTTCACCAGCCACGGAGCCGCGTACGGTCCGCACGTGCGGGCGTTGATCGGCGAGGGGCTGTCCACCTTAGCCATCGATTATGCTCTGGCGCTGCGGCACCAAGACCAATTTCGCCGCGACATGCAAGCGATCATCTGCGAAGACGTGATCGCCTTTACGCCCGCCACACCGACCGCGGCGCCGCGGGGGCTCGAGTCCACCGGCGATCCCCGTTTCAATTCGCCTTGGACCCACGCCGGGATGCCGACCGTAACCATCCCCTGTGGCTTGACCGCGGATGGCATGCCCTGCGGCCTGCAATTGATCGGGCCAGCCGGACAAGAACGTCGTCTGCTGGCGACGGCCGCCTGGTGCGAAAAAGCGTTGGCGTTTCAAGCCGTTCCGCCGCACAGCCTCGCATGATCAGGGCGGGAAACAGGAAAACACGGCCGGAATTGCGCAGTCGTCTGACGCGCACACCACCTGATTCCTTTCCCCGTCTACCGGATCGCAATCGCTTGTTGCAGCGGTTGCAGGACGTTTTCCACGACGTAGGTGTCTACCAATTCGGCGCATATGCCTGCCAGTCGCTGGAAGGCACTGACGTAGGTTTCACCGGGATCCAAGCTGCCATAACGGCGAGCGGTGAAGTAGACGCTGAGCTGCTCCTCGGGAAATTCGCCGGTCCGCACATGATAGGCGGTCGTGCGGGCCTCGAAACTCAAGCGGCATTGCGTGCGGCAGTCCTCGTCCAATGCCAGCTGCAGTGCCGGTTCGCTGCCCAGGATCGTAGCGCCGGGAATTTCGAGCATTCGTTCCAGCGCCGGCGGCAACCCCAAGGCATCGACGAGCAGTTCGCTGTGATTGCCGCGATACACGAAATCGAAACCGTACATGATGTTCAGCGATTCGCAGTCCAGCGGACTGACGGACAGGGCGTACGGCGCCAGTTCCAGGGCCAGTTCGTGTTGCTTAAACGCAGTTTGAGGCGAATCGGGGTTGACGAAGCCAGAACAGACGCGCCGCGGCTCTACCGACGCCCAACGATAGCTGCCTCGGTCCTTGTCCTCCTCCAGGACGAATTCGCCGCGTTCCCGGCCGTAAAAATTCCGCATATCGGGATAACGCTTCTGGAACTGCTCGAAATAATGCAGGATGGTCTCCCGCGACTGCGGCAGATCCATTTCCGTGTTCAGGTTCAGATTGATATAGTAGTCGTCACTCAGCGAAGCGTAGTGACTCATATGGGCCTCCTTTCGGAAGGTGACGAAGGCAAGTTGGCGGCCATTTGCCGCCGGGTTACCGGCTTGAGTCACTTCCAAGTGTCAAGTATAGAATGATTGGGGCAAGGCTGTCAAAGCACCTTGACCCCAGCGGAACATGAATTGCCTTTCCTTGAAGCTCCCAGCTTCTCCATGCTGCCGGATTGGCGGCTAAAGGAGTGTCGCAATGCCCCGGCAGCTGGCGGTGGAAAAGTCGGATATAAACCCGATCTTCGCCTTTTCTTCGAGCCTCGGCTGGTTTGCCGTCGCTTGGCGGGCCGAGCAATTGCACGCGCTCGTGTTCGGCTTTGCCGACGGAGCAGCAGCGGCCGGCGCTTTGTTGGAGCTTTCCCCGTCCGGACGGGAGGCTCCAAGCGGCTGGGTGGATATTGAGCGAAATCCGAGCGCGGCCAGCCGCGACGCCTGCCGGCTCGCCGAGCGGCTGCGGGCATACGCCAACGGTGGGCGCGACGAATTCCTGGATATTCCGCTGGCTTCTCACCGAGTGACGCGGTTCCAGGAAACGGTGCTGCAGCAATGCCGCCGCATCGGCTACGGCCAAACTTGCACGTACGGGCAATTAGCGGCCAACGCCGGTTCTCCGCAGGCAGCCCGGGCGGTGGGCGCCGTGATGGCTCGCAACCGCGTCCCCTTGATCGTCCCTTGTCATCGCGTTATCGGCTCCTCCGGCACGTTGCGCGGCTACTCCGGCTGCGGCGGCGCCGCGATGAAACGACGGCTGCTGGAACTGGAAGGCGTCTTGTAGGGGCAAGTTATGGCTATCCTTGCCGGGCGAGTCGCGCTTCTGCTCGTTGCCACGGTGCTGGCCGCCGGTTGTGGATGCCGCGAGCCCGCACCGATTTCCGGCAGCCGGATGGACACCGAGGCCATTGTCCGCGAGCACCAGCGCCTTCGGGAATTGACGCTGCGCCGGTTTGCCCGAGCCTCGTTCTTGTCGCCACAGCCCGATGCTGACGCGGGAATTCCGCTGTGGATGACTCCGCTGCTGGTGCATGAATACGCGCCGGATGCGGCCGTCGATCCCTGTGGGGCCAAGTTCGGTGCCGTGGTCATCGATGCAACAGGCCGCGCGACGGTGGACTGCGACCGGCCGACGGTCTACTTCTCGACCGCGGAGATCATGATCGGCTCGCAGGCTCTGCAGCAGCTGACGTTTTGGTGGTTCTATCCGCCGCGGGAGCGGGGCCAGCCGATTTGCGGTCGCGGTTTCCGGATGACGCTGGGCGACGGGGGCTATGCCGTCGTCTGGGAACCGTTGTCCAGCAATTCGCGGAACTCGCCTGAACGCATTTTTTACGTATCCAAGCCCGTCGAACAAGCGGCGGCCAAGCAGTATGGCGAGCCGCTGGCAGGTCGCCGTTACGCCGTCGAACCGCCGCTGGAGGAGGATCTCGAGGTGGTCGTTTCGCGGATCGTGGGAGACGGTCCGCAGCCGATGGGGCCTATCGTCTACTTGGACGCACGGTCGGCGATAACCACGTTGATCTGCCGCTGCGAGCCATCCCAGGCGGATGCATTCCCGCACAGCAGCCACTACGTGCTGCAGCGGATCGACGCCTGGCAGGACCTGTTCGGCGACGCAACGGCGCCGCCGATCCTGCGTCTGCCTCCGGCTCATGCCAGTCCGGCCGGCCGGTTGCGGCTGCCGGACCGATTGTAGTCGCCGCATCACAGATCCTTCGGGGAGTGCTCAGCTGCCAATCTTATTCACCTGCCAGCAAGCTGGCAGGGGGCTCACAGAGGCTTCGGGGGCGGGTCGGGTTTCGCTTCGCTGGCGGCGCGCGCGGCGAACTCTTCGCTCTGCTCCAGCAGGATCGGCTGCAGTTCGTCGACAAAGTCGCGGACGTCCTTGAACTGGCGATACACGCTGGCGAAGCGGACGTAGGCGACTTGGTCCAGCTTTTTCAGGTGTGCCATGACGATCTGGCCCAGTTCGTGGCTGTCGACCTCGACGTCGAAGCGATCCGTGACTTCGCACTCGATCGAATTGACCACCGTTTCGATCTGGGCGTGGCTAATCGGTCGTTTCCAGCAGGCTTTTTCCAGCCCTCGCAGAACCTTTTCCCGCTCGAATGGTTCGCGAACGTTGCCCTTCTTGACGACCTTGAGCGCGGTCGGTTCGTAACGTTCGTAGGTAGAATATCGCCGGCCGCACTTGACGCATTCGCGGCGGCGACGGATGATCGTCCGATCATCGTTGGTGCGTGTATCGATCACGCGATCGTTGTCAACTTTGCAATTGGGGCATTTCATGACAGCAATTCCCGTCGGCCGTAATTCCCATTAATTCCCATCGGCCCTCCAGAGGCGTGCAGCCGTCCGTCGCAGCCGGCCGGACGCGACCATCACGTCTCTCGCAGGGCCGTAGTGACAGGCGGCTTTGCTACAGCGTATAATGTCGGCCGACGTTTGGGAACGTTCCTCACGCTCGGATTTCGCCACAAGCTGGTTTTTTCACGCGAGTTCACCACCATGTCTGCCGATCACTCTGCCTCTGAATCGAATTCTGTGCCGATCGACTCCGTTTCTGCCGGGCCGGCGGATCGGCCCGCCGAGACCCGTCCGGGCCAGGAGTCGGCAACCGGCCGTTTCCGGGATGCGGTGCAATCGCGCCAGGGAGACGACGAGGAGGCGGAGCGGATGGTGTGGCAGGGCGGATTTTCCTCGCGCGCCATGCTCGGCAACTGGCTGCTCGCCGGGATGCTCACCATCCTGCTGCTGGTGGCGGTGCTCGTGGCCGGTCCGGACGACCTCTATTATTGGGCCGCTTGGCTGGCGGTTTCGGGCCTGATCTGGCTCTGGTTTGCCTGTCTGCTGGCGTATCGCAAGTTGACGGTCAAGTACCAGCTGACGACCCAGCGATTTATCCACGAAGCGGGGCTGCTGAAGCGCGTCACCGAGCGGATCGAAGTGATCGACATCGACGATGTCTCAGTAGAGCAGCGGATCCTCGAACGGATGGCCGGCGTGGGCACCATCAAGCTGATCTCCAGCGACCGCTCGCACCCCGTTCTGGAGATGCCGGGCATCGAAAACGTCAAGGACGTGGCATCGGTCATCGACGACCTGCGCCGCAAGGAGCGCCGCCGCCGCGGGCTGCACATCGAGGCGATTTAATCGCATCTTGTGCGGCGGTTTCGGTCCGGCTAGACTTCTGCTCATGAACCCCATGTCCGTTCCCGAACCCCTTGCTCCCACATTGGTAACGACGGCCCGCGAACTTCGCGACGCCGTCCGCACGGCGCGAGCCGCCGGGCGTTCGATCGGTTTGGTGCCGACGATGGGGGCGCTGCACGAAGGGCACCTGAGTCTGGTTCAAGCGGCGCGCGCGGAGTGCGGATTCACGGTGGTCACGATCTTTGTCAATCCGACGCAGTTCGGCCCGCACGAGGACTTCAACAAGTATCCGCGCACGCTGGAAAGCGACTTGGACGCGCTGGCGTCTTGCCACGCCGATCTCGTGTTTGCTCCCGCTCGCGACGACGTCTATCCGGCCGGCTGTTCCACGGCGGTCGAACCGCCGCTGGTCGCCCGGCGCTGGGAAGGCGAGTGCCGGCCGGCTCATTTCCGCGGCGTGGCCACGGTGGTGCTGAAGCTGTTCAACCTGGCCCGGGCGGACGCGGCCTTCTTCGGCCAGAAGGACTACCAGCAGGCGACCGTAATTCGGCAGATGGTGCGCGACTTGAACGTTCCGATCAATGTCCGCGTGTGCCCCACGGTGCGCGAAGCAGATGGGCTTGCCATGAGCTCGCGGAACCGGTATTTGAGTGCCGAGCAGCGCGTACAGGCGGTGGCGATTTCGCGCAGCCTGCGTCGGGCCGCCCAAATGGCGGCACGTGGCGAGCGGCAGGTCGCGACGCTGGTGGATGCCGTACGCGGCATCTTGGCGGATGCCCGGATCGAACGCATCGACTACGTGGCCGTTGTCGACCCGGAAACATTGGAGCCTGTAACGGCGTTGGCCGGGCCGGCGGTGATGCTGATCGCCGCCCACGTGGGCGGCACGCGCCTGATCGACAATTGGAAAATCTGACGTCATGCGACAAGACCTTTTCTACATCCCGCACGAATGGTTCGGTGTGCCCGTCTTCGGTGCCGGTTGGCTGCTGATCCTATGGGCGGTCGCCAGCGCCGTGTTGCTGACGTACCTGTGGCGGCAGCAAGGCTGGAATGCCGACACGCGCAGCTACGTGCCGTTGCTGGTGCTGATGGGCCTGTTGATCTGGCTGGTATTGCCGCGATTGGAGGATATTTCGGACGTTGGATCGTCCGCAGGACTGCCGATTCGCGGCTATGGCGTGATGCTGTTGCTGGGCGTGCTGGCGGGCGTCGCGTTGGCGGTCCGCGAGGCGCGGCGGGTGGGCTTGGACCCCGAGTTGGTGATTTCACTATGCTTTCATCTGTTTGTGGCGGGCATCATCGGGGCTCGGTTGTTCTACGTCGTCGAATATTGGCCCCAATTTCGGCGGCCCAATCCGATCGCTACGATGGGCGCGATCCTGAACGTCACGCAAGGCGGTTTGGTCGTGTACGGCTCGCTGATCGGCGCGCTGGCAGGCGGATTGTGGTTCCTGCGCCGGAACGCCCTACCGCTGCTGGCGACCGCAGACCTGTTGGCGCCCAGTCTCGTGCTGGGACTGGCTCTGGGACGCATCGGTTGTTTGCTGAACGGCTGCTGTTACGGCGGGCTGTGCGACGCACCGTGGGCGGTGACTTTTCCCAGCACGAGCGAGCCTTATACGCACCAGCGCATGCTGGGTCAGCTGCATGGGTTTCTTTTGGCCGAAGACGCGGCCGGCCCCACGGCTCGCGTGGCGGCCGTCCAACCGGGCGGTCCGGCGGCCGCGGCCGGCTTGCAGTCCGGCGACGTGCTGCGCGCCATCGCGGGACGGCCCGTCCAGACGCTCGGCGAGGCGCGGGAAGCGATGCGGATCGCGGGACCGGATCTGCACCTGACCACGGATCGAGGAGCGGTGAGGATTCACATCTCCGCTTTGCCGGATCGCAGTCGGCCGGCGCATCCGGCGCAGTTGTATGCCGCGGTCGGGGCCGGACTTCTGTGCTGGCTGCTTTGGTCCTACTATCCCTTTCGTCAGCGGGACGGCGAGGTGTTCGCGCTGCTGCTGACGTTGTACCCGGTCATGCGAGTCTTGGAAGAAACCATCCGCGTCGACGAACCGGGCCAATTCCGCACGTCATTTTCCATCGCCCAATGGATCAGCCTGTTGCTGCTGGCGGCCGCCGTCGCCTTGTGGATTTACATCTTGCGTCAGCCGCGCGGCAGTGCCCTGGCACGCGCGGGCGACGAGCCCGTGCGGGCGTCTTAATCGCCAAGGCGCGCGCCCGGTCTTCCATGAACGTTCGCGGAACTTGTCCGACTTCAGGGCCCGGTGTCCCCGAAAGTCCCCAAATTCTGGCGAATTCGGCTGCGATCGGCGCGTCGCTCACCGCGCCGGCCGTTCGACCTGCAATTCTTCCTTCTCGGGGTCGTACACGTATCGTTGGCCGGCGGCCAATTCGGGCAGTTGAATCTGGTTGGCTTCGATGATCTGGGCCATGAACTCGTCGTGCGATCGGGGGCCGTTGCCGTGGGTGGCTTTGAACAGCTTGAGCGCCTCGGGCACTTGGATGTCAAACACGGCTCGTTCCCGGACGCTGAAATAGGCTTTGGCCGGGGTGACGAGCATGCCCTGATGTTCGTCCAGGCTGCGGCCTTTCACGCCCACGCCGCGTTCCGCCTTGACCCGCTCCATATCGGCCGGCGTCTCGGCGGGCGCAGGCTGATCTTGACCCGGCGACGCCGGTTCCGAGCCCGCGGTCGATTCGGCTAGTGCGGGCGCGGCATGATCCGAGATCTCACCCGGCGCAGCGTCCGCACCGGCTCCCGCCTCCGGCGCCGGAGCATCCGTCGTCACCGGCGCCGACGGGGTGCTCGAACCGGGCGGTTCGGGCGGGATTTGCGTCCCGCAACCCACCAGCGCCGCCACCGCGAACCAGGCACAACAATACAGCATTCTCGTCGCGATTCTCATTCCTATTCCTTCCATCGCAAATCCCAGTTTTCCATCTCCCGCAAAGTCGAGTACTTCGTCATTTCGTATTGTAGCGGAGTCAACGTAACAAACCCCTTCTTGAGCGCCGTCAGGTCCGTTTCATGTTCGCCGCTTTGAGGCGGCGGGTCGCCCGTAGCCCAATAATAATCTCGCCCTCTTGGATCCTGTCGCTTGATGAATCGCTCGCCGTAACGCTCCAAGCCCATCGGCACGATCTTGACTTCTGGTACGCCGGTGAGTGCCGGCGTGGGGATGTTTAGGTTATACAGTTCGCTGCCGGTCGTTTTCGACCGCAGAATCTGTTCGATAATCCGCCGCGCCAGCCGGGCCGCTTTGTCAAACTGGGAGTGGGGATCGAACTCCAGAGAAACGGCGACGCTGGTGATATCGAAAAAAGCGCCTTCGATGGCTGCGGCGACGGTGCCCGAGTACAACACGTTGATGCCTGCGTTCAGGCCGCCATTGATGCCGCTGACGATCAGGTCGGGACGGCGGGGACAGAACTCGAACACCCCGATCTTGACGCAATCCGCCGGACTGCCCTCGACGGCCCAGCCGCGCTGCCGTGAGCCGTCGAAGACCTCTTGGCAGATCAGGGGACTGAGGAAAGTGATCGAATGGCTGACTCCGCTTTGCTCGTGTGCAGGCGCCACCACGCACACGTCGCCGAGTTCGCGCAGCTCCCGTTCCATGGCCGCCAGGCCGGGGGCATGTATACCGTCGTCGTTGGTTAGCAAAATCTGCACGGGGGAACGTCCTTAATGCGGCGTCGCGACGATAATCCAGAATGCATCCCGCCTGAAGGCGGCCGTTACGAACGCACTAGCTCGTCGATCGAGTCGCGCCCCAGTATACGGCTTCGGCGGCGATCGTACAACGACTTTGAACCACGGGGGGACGCTGGACGCGGTCCGCCGCGCCCCGTATAATCCGCGATTCGAGAAATCCCGCCGCGCTGACCGGACGGGCTTACTTGCCAATCCCTCGTGTACCAAGGCTGCACTTCATGAGCCGTCCCCGTTCCGATTCCTCCACCGCCGGCCGTGCCTCGGACGAACGCGTGCTCGTTCTGGATTTCGGTTCACAGTACGCCCAATTGATCGCGCGCCGGGTGCGGGAGCAAAACGTGTATTGCGAGATCGTCCGCCACGACATTTCGGCGGATCGGGTTCGCGCGCATCGTCCGCGCGGCCTGATTCTATCGGGAGGCCCAAACAGCGTTTACGAACCCGGCGCTCCTCGCTGCGATCCGGAATTGCTGCAGTTGGGGATCCCCGTGCTCGGGATCTGCTACGGGATGCAATTGGCCTGCGAAATCCTCGGCGGACGGGTGGACGGCGCCCCATCGCGCGAGTATGGACGAGCCCGCTGTCAGGTGACCAGCCACGACGATCTGTTCGCCGGAGTCGCGGCGGAAACGACGGTTTGGATGAGTCACGGGGATCAGGTTTTCGGCGTCTCGGACGATTTCCTGCCGCTGGCCCGCACGGAAACGTGTCCGATCGCCGCCGTGCGGCATCAAACCTTGCCCGTTTTCGGGTTGCAGTTTCATCCGGAAGTCACGCACACGCCGCAAGGCAGTACGATTCTGCACAACTTTCTGACGATCGTCTGCGGTTGTGAGGGCACCTGGCACTTGGGGGACTTTGCCCGCGAGACGATCGCCCAGGTTCGCGAGCGCATCGGCGATGCACGGGTGATCTGCGGGCTGTCCGGCGGCGTCGATTCCGCGGTCACGGCGGCTCTGCTGTACAAGGCCATCGGGCCGCAACTGTCCTGCATTCTGGTCGACAACGGGCTGCTGCGCAAGGCCGAACAGCAAGCGGTGATCGCGGAATTCAGCAGCCACTTTCAAACCGATCTGCATGTGGTCGATGCCGAAGACCGCTTTTTGGCGGCTCTGGCCGGGATCACCGAGCCGCAAGAAAAGCGGCGCCGCATTGGGCATGCCTTCATCGAGTGCTTCAAAGCCGAAGCAACCCGGATCCAGAATGCCCGGTTCCTGGCCCAGGGAACTTTGTACCCGGACGTGATCGAAAGCGGGGCGGCTCCCGATGGGCCCGCGGCGACGATCAAACTGCACCACAACGTCGGCGGTTTGCCGGCCGAGTTGGGATTCGAGTTGATCGAACCGCTGCGCGATCTGTTCAAGGACGAGGTCCGAAGCCTGGGCAAGGAACTCGGCTTGCCCGACGAGATCGTCTGGCGGCATCCGTTTCCCGGCCCGGGGCTGGCGGTGCGCTGCCTGGGCGAAGTCTCGCGGCATCGGCTGAACATCCTTCGAGAAGCGGATGCAATTGTGGTCGAAGAAATCAAGACCGCCGGTTTGTACCGCAGCACGGCACAGGCTTTCGCAGTCCTGCTCCCCGTGCAAAGCGTCGGTGTCATGGGCGACGCGCGGACGTACGAAGACGCCGTGGCCGTGCGGTGCGTGAACAGCGATGATTTTATGACCGCCGACTGGTCGCACCTGCCTTACGATCTGCTGGCCCGAATTTCCACGCGGATCATCAACGAAGTCCGCGGCGTGAACCGCGTGTGCTATGACATCAGTTCCAAACCGCCGGCCACCATCGAATGGGAGTGAATTCGGAAACTAGTATCCCAGCGATTCCAATTCCTCTTCGTCCAACCCGTGGTAATGGCCCAGCTCGTGGAGGACCGTGATTCGGATTTGGCGGCGCAGTTCCGATTCGTCGATGCGGCCGCGACGGCCTTTGGCCATCGCCAGAATCCCCTCGCGATAGATGTAGATCGCATCCGAGAGCACCCCGGATAACTCGACGTGCCGGTCCGTCAGGGGCACACCTGTGTACAGCCCGCACAGCTGGCTGCGGTGGCGGACGCCCATCTCCTGCATGATCTTTCGCGAGGGATGGTCCTCGACGTACATGGTCACTTCTTCGAGCAGCGCATGGACCCGCGGCGGCATCTGCGACATCACGTCGTCCAGTTGTTGGTCGAAATAGTCGCGGAGTTCGGGCTTCATGACAAGCGGATTCCTCGCTTGCGACCCAGGCTTGGCAAGCGAGCACGCGTAAGACCGAAGCTTCCAGCGGGGGACGCAGTGGATTGCCGAGCCGTCCTCGCGCACGCTTCGGATTACGATGCTAGGGCTGAAATCGTTTCGGAATGGTGATCGAATACAGGATGATCACGGTGCCCGTCGCCAGGAAACTCCACGGCATCCATTCCTCGGTCTTGATTTGCTGCGGTCCACCGACGTTCGCATACGCGTTGGCCGCAGCCGAAACGGCGTTTCCCGTGCTGGAACTGGCCAGCACAGCCTCGTCCACGACCAGGCATTCAAGGCCCAGAATGCAAAAAGTGACGCCGATCGCCAGAAAGATAGATCGCCACATGACATGCTCCTCCACTGCTCGCGCCTTGAGAATTCCCCACGGTCTTATCGACCAGCCCATTCCCGCGGCTAGAATTCACTGTCCGGAATTCCGTCTACGATACCCCGTTCGAGTTTGACCATGCGTCGGTATTTTCGCTCCAGCCGCCAGACTCGTTGCGCTCCGCAGAACCGGTCATCCCGACGCGGTGCACGTCGCCGCTGGGATCGCGCCTGCCGTATGACTGTGCTCTGCGCGCTGGCCCTGTGCTGGGCACCGCGCGCGACGGCGATCACCGCAGAATCTGCGCTGCCCGCCGCCGAAACTTTCCTGCGGCACGTCAAAGGCTTGACCAACATTCCCGGCGGCAAGGTGTGGTTGTGCCGCGCGGAGCAGACGCTTCGCAGCTGTGTGGCCTCCCTGGGCGATGCCCGGCGCGAGTTGATCCAGCAGCAGCGGTTCCTCGATCAGCGTATTCAACAGAACGCCCAGCTGTGGGAAACCAACCGGCCGGCGGTCGCCGCCTTGAAAGCCGCCTTGGCGAAGACGACCACCGATGCCCCGGAACGGAAACAACTCCAACAGCAGATTCAACGGCTGGAAGCGCAAGCGGTTGAACCAGACAAATTGGCCGCCTTCAGCGACGTCCGCGCCCGCTTGATTCGATTCACCAACGCCCGCCAATCGCTGGCACTGAGACTGCTGGCAATCCGGCGAGCGATCCCAGAAATGGACACGGACTATCGCCGGCTGGAGGCGGACTTGGAGGTGCAGGCGGCCTTGCGTACCTTGGGCGAGGGGCATCGTCTGGGACCGCTGGAAAGTTATCTCGCAGAACTTCGCCGCTTGGACGAGTTCGAGCGGCTGGTCTTTACGCCCTGGCAGCCGATCTATCTCCAGAGCGGCCGGATGCGGATCGGAGCGATCCTGAACGAGCGGATTCCGATCACCTTCAGTTGGCGCGAGGACGATGGCCCCACGGTGCTGACCGAAACGATGCTCGAAGCCGCGGGTTTGGAGTTGCCGGCCGGCGCGCGGGCGGTCTCGCTACCGGCGGGCCGGGGCCGCACGCTGCCGGCCTGGCAGATGACCGTGCCCGCGTTGCGATTCGGTCAAGTGGTGCTGCGCGACGTCCCCGTGTATGTCTTGGCTCCGGCCGGCGAAGACCAGGGAGCCTCGATCGGAGCGGAGGCTTTTACGGGCTACGAAGTGACCGTGGAACGAGCCCGTTTGCAGATGACGATCCGGCCGCAACCTCCGTAAGCCACACCCCCCAGCCAGCTCGCCCTGGCACCGGAATCAGATTGGCAGACTAGTGCCGTGTCAACGCTTGATCTTCGGGTAGCGGAAGTCGCAAGACTTCCGTATTCCAAACTCTGGCGAGTTCGGCTACCCACATTTTTAGCCTGGACGGTGCACTAGCAGGATGTGATCCGCGGGGCCTCGCGATCCGGTCCCGCCTCCGCCGGACCTCCGTCCCTCTGGCATTGCGCGCACCAATACGTCGTGCGTCCCGAGTCTCCCTGGCGCCGTAATTCAATTCGCCGGCCGCATACCAGGCATGGCCGGCCGCTGCGGCCGTACACCCACAGCCGCCGGCCATCGAGCGCCGACCGCGTGCGGCGCGGATCGCCGGTCAGATTCTTGGCCAGCCATTGCCGAGCGGTCTGAACGATGTTCAGGATCTGGGCGTCCGACAAACGGCCCACCGTCGTCCAGGGATTCGTCCGCGCGAGGAAGAGGACCTCCGACTTGTACACGTTGCCGATTCCGGCGACGATCGTTTGATTCATCACCGCTTCGCCGATCGGCACGCGATCGTGAATGCGAAAGCGGCGGAGCACCTCGGCGTCGTCCACTTGTTCGGCCAGCAAGTCCGGTCCCAATTGCGCCAGCTGTCGAACGCGGAGCAGCTGGTCGGCCGAGAGCAGCTGCAGCACCGTGGGCGAGAAACAAACGCAAACGGCAATGGGGATTTCCAACTCCAAGGCCGCTCGACGCGGATCCTTTTGCCAACGTTCGCCGGGCCGATATAGATGCCAGGAACCGTGCATCCCCAGGTGCGAATGAATCGTCCGAGCATCATCCAAGTGCATCAGTAGATGTTTGCCCCGAGCTTCGACGGCCGAAAACGTGCAGCCGACCAGCGAGTCCGCCGGAAAGGACGGCTCGCGGGCCCGCGCCGCCTGGATCGAGCCGCCCACTAGGACCGGCCGCAACCGGGTTGCCGTGCGAAAAATCGTGTCGCCTTCGGGCATGGCCGTCTCACGCCAGGATGTCGTCGATGACGTTTCCCGCCACGTCGGTCAAACGGAAGTCGCGGCCCTGAAAGCGGAACGTCAGCCGCAGGTGATTCAGGCCGAGCAGATGCAGCACCGTGGCCTGCAAGTCGTGGACGTGCCGTTGCTGTTCGACCACGGTCAGGCCCAGCTCGTCGGTTCGGCCGTAGACGAATCCGGGTTTGGTGCCTCCGCCGGCCAGCCACATGCTGTAGCCGTCGATATGATGGTCGCGCCCGGTCGTCTCGCGGATTTCCCCCATCGGTGTGCGGCCGAATTCGCCGCCCCAGATGACCAGCGTCTCGTTCAGCAGCCCGCGCTGCTTCAAGTCGTGCACCAGCGCGGCCGACGCCTGGTCGACGTCGCGGCAGACTTGCGGCAAGTGGGTCTCCAAGTTTTCCGTCGGTCCGCCGTGATGATCCCAGTTGGTGTGGTACAACTGGACGAAGCGGACGCCGCGTTCCACCAGTCGCCGGGCCAGCAAACAATTACCGGCAAAAGACGGCTTTCCGGGCTCCGTTCCATAAGCATCCAGCACGTGCTGCGGTTCGTCCCGGATGTCCATCAGTTCCGGGGCGCTGGCCTGCATTCGAAGGGCCATCTCGTAGGCGGCGATCCGCGTCGCAATCTCGGGGTCGCCGACCACTTCCTGGCGGTGGCGATTGAGGTCGCCGACGGCGTCGATGAAGTCGCGCTGACGCGGGGGCGTCATCCCCGCGGGAGGGATCAAGTTCAGAATCGGCTCCTGACCCTGGCGAAAGGGCACGCCTTGGAACGTCGTAGGCAGAAACCCGCTGGACCACAGCGTGCCGCCGGCCCGGGGGCCGCGCGGCCCCGACTGCAGCACGACGAATCCCGGCAGATCCTGCGACTCGCTGCCCAGCCCGTAGGTGACCCACGAACCCATGCTCGGCCGGCCCGGCTGCGGCGAACCGGTATTGACGAACAACTTGGCCGGCCCGTGGTTGAACACGTCGGTCGTCAAGCCATGCAGCCAGCAGACGTCGTCCACGATTCCGCGATGATGCGGCAACAGGTCGCTCAATTCCTGGCCGCACTGGCCATAGCGGTGAAACGGGCGCGGACTGGCGAGCAGCTGTTCCGTGCCTTTCAAAAAGGCGAATCGCTTGCCTTCCAGATAACTGGCCGGCGGCGGCTGGCCGTGCAAGTCGCGGAGCTTGGGCTTGTCGCAGAACAAATCCAATTGGCTGGGGCCGCCCGCCATGAACAAGAAGATGACGGAACGCGCCCGCGGCGGATGATGCCCCGCTCGCGGCACCATCCCCGTCAGGCTCGCTGCGGCCCCCCGGACGCCGTCGCTCGCAAGCAAGCCGCCCAGCGCGATCGCGCCCAAGCCGACGCCACCGTCTGTCAAGAAGTGCCGGCGGGTCATCCTGTCCAGAAACATCGACGTCCGTACCTCCTACTCTCTCGTGATGAACTCGTCGAGATTCACCAGCACGCGGGCGACCGAGATCCAGGCGGCGGCCTCCACCGCCGTCGCGCCGCCGGACGGCGACTCGCCGGCAACACGGCGGGCGTCGTGCGGCGCCGCGGCCCATGCCGTGCGTTGCTGATGCAGATATTCGCTCAACCGCTCCAGTTCCATCGTCTCCGGCGGTCGCACCAAGGCCGAGCGAAATCCCCACTGCAACCGTCCGAAATCGTCGCTTACTGAGACCGCCAGCATCCGCCGTCCGAACGCTTGCGTCAATTCAAACAACGCCAGATCATTCGCCAACGTCAGCGCTTGCAGCGGTGTGTTGGACCGATCTCGGCGAGTACAGGTTTGATTGAAATTCGGGGCGTCGAACGTCGTCAGCGTCGGGTAGGGCGCGCTGCGCATGAAGAACGTGTACAAGCTGCGCCGATATCGGTCGCGCCCGGTGCTGGTCGGCCAAGCCGCCTGCCGCTGGGTGAATGCATACACGCCGCCGGGCTGCGGCGGATACACGCTGGGCCCGCCGATTCTTCGGTCCAGCAGGCCGCTGACCCCCAACGTCAGATCGCGGACGATTTCCGCATCGACGCGGAGCCGCGTTTGACGGGCCAGCAGGCGGTTCAACGGATCCACGGGCGCGACGTCCGGCCGTGCGTGTGAGGCCTGGCGATACGTCGCCGACGTGACAATCTGCCGGTGGAGCCGTTTGAGCGACCAGCCGCCGTCCCGGAATTCGGCGGCGAGCCAGTCGAGCAACTCCGGGTGCGTGGGCAGCGATCCTTGCATGCCGAAGTCGTTTTCCGTCTCGACCAGGCCCGTTCCGAAATATCGCATCCAAACGCGATTCACCGTGACGCGCGCCGTCAGCGGGTTGCGCGGCTCGACCAGCCAGCGGGCCAAGTCCAGCCGTGTGCGCGGTTCGCCGCCGTCCGGCAGTCTCGGCAATACGGCGGGAACGTCCGGCTGCACCGGTTCGCCTTTGCGCAAAAAGTCGCCGCGCACCAGCACATGCGTCGGGCGCGGCTTCGTCAAATCGGCCATGACCAGCGTGGTGGGGATGGAATCGGCAAGCTTCTTGCGAGCCGCTTCCTTGGCTTTCCACGCCGCTTCGATTTCAGCCGCCTCGGCCGGCTCGACGGCGATCGCCTTGGCGGCTTTGGCCGCTGCGATGTCGCGGTCGAGTTCCGCCAGCTGTCGCGACTGGTCGGCGGTCGGTAACGCCAGCACCGGACCGGCGCTGTTCACATCTTGACTGCTGTTGAAAAACGCGAACAACTGGTAATAGTCGCGCTGGCTGAGAGGGTCGTATTTATGATGGTGGCACGCCGCGCAGCCGACGGTCAGGCCAAGCCAAACGGCGCCGGTCGTATGGACGCGATCCATGACCGCCTCGTTGCGGAATTGCTCCGCGTCCGTCCCGCCTTCTTGATTGACCAGCGTGTTGCGGTGAAAACCTGTCGCGATCCGCTGGTCCGCCGTGGCCTCGGGCAACAAGTCGCCGGCCAGCTGTTCGATGGTGAATTGATCGAACGGCAAATCGCGATTCAGCGCGTGAATGACCCAATCGCGATACGGCCACATCGAACGTTCGGAATCGATCGTATAGCCATTCGTATCCGCATAACGGGCTTGGTCCAGCCAGTGGCGGCCCCACCGCTCGCCGTAATGCGGGGTCGCCAGCAGGCGATCGATCAACTGCTCGTAAGCGTCCGCCGCAGTATCGGCCAGAAACGCTTCTACCTCTTCTAACGCGGGCGGCAGACCAATCAGATCCAAGTACACGCGGCGAAGGAGCGTGTGGGGATCGGCGGGCGGCGATGGCTGGATGCCGGCCGCTTCGAGTCGCGCTAAGACGAAGCGGTCGATGGGATTACGGGCCCAATCGTCCCCCCGCACGTGCGGCATCGCCGGACGTACGATTGGCCCAAACGCCCAGTGGGGTTGGTAGGAGGCGCCTTGACGAATCCAACGGCCCAGCAGCTCGATCTGCGCCGGCGTCAGTACCAAGCCGCTGTCGCCCGGCGGCATGACGGAATCCGGGTCGGAGGACGTGACGCGCCGCACGAGTTCGCTTCCGTCGGGATCTCCCGGCTTGATGGCCGGCGCGCCGCCCCGGTCCGCCGTGGCGTCCTGGTACGTATCCAGCCGCAAGTCGCCTTCGCGATGTTCCGCATCCGGACCATGACAGCGGAAACAGATGTTCGACAGCAGCGGCCGGATATCCCGACTAAAGTCGAGAGTTTCCCCGGTGGCGCCGGCGAGGTCGGCCCCGGTCAGTAGGCTGGCGATGAGGAAAACCGAAACACGTCTCATGATTTTTCGCCGAATTGTGGAAGCCGAAGTATTGTAGGCGGAAGGGGCACCCATTCGCAAGGTTCGCCACCCCTCATCTATTCTCCGCGTCGATTCCCGTTACGATATGGAGGCAACACGTGCTCGTTTTTCGCAGTGGGACTTCGATTTGGTGTTGTCGCTCGCGCAGCAGTTGAGGCTTTTGCATGAGAATCCTGTTCATCGGCGATATTGTCGGCAAACCCGGTCGGCGGGCTGTCAAGCAGACTTTGGCGGAACTCCGGCGGCGTGAGCAATTGGATTTCGTTATCGCCAACGCCGAGAATGCGGCGAACGGCTCCGGGATCACGGCGGAAATTTTTCGCGAGTTGATCGACAGCGGCGTGGATTGCCTGACGGCCGGCGATCATATCTATCGGCGCAAGGAGATCATCCCGACGTTGGAGAGCAAACTCGAAATTGTCAAGCCGGCCAATTTTCCGCCGACGGCGCCCGGCCGGACCTGGACCGTGCTGGCGGCCGGCGACGGCCTTGCCGTGGGCGTGCTATGCCTGTTGGGACGCGTTTACATGCGCCCCGTCGACTGTCCGTTCGCCGCCGCCGATCGCGTCCTGGCGGAGATGCCGGCGGAGGTGAGAATCCGCGTGGTCGATTTCCACGCCGAAGCGACCAGCGACAAGCAGCTGATGGGCCGCTACCTGGACGGCCGCGTCTCCGCCGTGCTGGGGACGCATACGCACGTCGCGACGGCCGACGAACAAATCCTGCCCGGCGGCACCGCTTTTCAATGCGATGTGGGCATGACCGGCCCGCACAACAGCATCATCGGCCGGCGGATCGATCGCGTCATGAGCACCACGCTCACGTTTCGTCCCACGGAATTCGACGTGGCGGCCGGTGATGTGCGGATGTGCGGCGCCGTCGTCGATGTCGATCCGCAAACCGGCCGCAGCACGGCCATCCGGCGGATCAAGGTGAGCCTATTGCCCGAGGGTGGCTTTGACGTGGCGTAAGGAGAATGCGGGGCATGGAATTTCAAATCGAAGCGCCTTTTCAGCCGACGGGCGACCAGCCGCAGGCGATCGAGTCCTTGGTCGCGGGATTGCGACGCGGCCGGAAGCACCAGGTCTTGATGGGCGTCACCGGCTCCGGAAAAACCTTTACGATCGCCAACGTCATCCAGCAAGTCCGCCGCCCCACGCTGGTCATTTCCCACAACAAGACGCTGGCCGCCCAGTTGTATGCCGAGTTCAAGGAGTTTTTCCCGCGCAACGCGGTGCACTATTTTGTCAGCTATTACGATTACTACCAGCCGGAAGCGTACATCCCCCAGCGCGACATCTACATTGAAAAAGACGCCTCGATCAACGAGGAGATCGACCGCCTTCGGTTGGCGGCCACCAGTGCCTTGGTGAGCCGCCGCGACGTGATCCTGGTGGCCAGCGTTTCCAGTATTTACGGTTTGGGTTCGCCCGAGGACTATCGCCAAATGATGGTCTCGCTGCAGCGCGGGATGACCATCGACCGCGATGCGATGTTGACCAAGCTGGTCAATATCCAGTACGAGCGCAACGACGTCAGCTTCGAGCGGAGCAAGTTCCGCGTGCGGGGCGATTGCGTCGAAGTCTGGCCGGCCTACGAGGAATTCGCGTTTCGGATCGAATTCTGGGGCGATGAAGTCGATCAGCTGTCGATCATCCACCCGACCAGCGGCGAGACGATCGCGGCCCAGCAGGAGATGTTCATCTATCCGGCCAAGCACTTCGTCATGCCCGAAGACCGGATGGCGCACGCGGCCCAGGCCATCCGGGAGGAGCTGGAGCAGCAGTTGCAGAAATTTCGAGACGAAGGCAAGCTGCTGGAAGCCCAGCGGCTGAGCGCCCGCACGCGATTCGACCTGGAGATGCTTCTCGAAGTCGGGCATTGCCCGGGAATCGAAAATTACAGCCGCCACATGTCGGGCCGCAAGGAAGGCGAGAAACCGGACACGCTGTACGACTTTTTTCCCAAGGACTTCTTGCTGGTCGTGGACGAGTCGCACGTCACCGTGCCGCAGATCGGCGCGATGTACGCCGGCGACCGCAACCGCAAGCTGACGCTGGTCGAGCACGGGTTCCGCCTGCCCAGCGCCCTGGACAACCGGCCAATGCGGTTCGACGAATGGGAGCAGATGGTCGACCAGGCCGTCTTTGTCTCCGCCACGCCGGGGCCTTACGAGTTGAAACAGGCCGGCGGCGAGGTGGTCGAACAGGTGATCCGGCCGACGGGCCTGTTGGACCCCGAATTGGAAGTCGTCCCGGCCCGCGGCCAGGTTCCGCACTTGGTCGAGCAGATCCGCCAGCGGGCCGGAGCCGGCGAGCGGGTTTTGGTCACCGTCTTGACCAAACGCCTGGCCGAGGACTTGTCTGCGTACTTGAACGAGCAGAACGTGGCGTGCAAATGGCTGCACAGCGAACTGGACGCCTTCGAGCGCGTCGAGTTGCTGCGGGAGTTGCGCGAAGGCCGGTTCGACACTCTGGTCGGCGTGAACTTGCTACGCGAAGGCCTGGACTTGCCGGAAGTCTCGCTGGTGGCGATCTTGGACGCCGACAAGGAGGGATTTCTGCGCAGTGAGACGTCGCTGATTCAGACCATCGGCCGGGCGGCGCGGAACGTGAATGCCAAAGTGATTCTGTACGCCGACAAAGTCACCGCCGCGATGAAGAATGCGATCGATGAAACGCGCCGGCGGCGGCGGGTCCAGGAGGACTACAATCGCGCACACGGGATTACGCCGGAAACGATCCGCAAGAGCATCCGTTCCGGAATCGAAGCCGAAGTGGCGGCGCATCGCCAAGCGAATGCGGCCGTGGGACGCACGGACGAAACCGAGTACGTCACGCAAGAGTACATCAACGAATTGGAGGCCGAAATGCTGGCCGCCGCCGAGACGCTGGAATTCGAGCGCGCCGCCGCGCTGCGGGACCGCATCGTCCAGCTGCAGGAATCCGTCGGCCAACGGATGAGTGACGTGCAGGTCAAATCCTACGAACCAAACCGCGGCCGGAATCGAGGCCGCAAAGGCAAGAGCAAGATTCCCAAGCCCAAGCGGTGAGCGGAGGCCGGCCGCCGCTGCCAGCGTTCCGCGCCCCTCAGGCCAAACCTCGCTTCACCGCCCAAACGGCCGCTGCCGTACGGTCAGGCATGTCGAACTTCCGCAGGATGTTCTGAATGTGCTCCTTGACGGTCTCGATGCTGATGCTTAATGAAAACCCGATCTCGCGATTGCTGAGACCATAAGCCAAGTGCAGCAGGACTTGGTACTCGCGGCGCGTTAGCGGTACGTCGTCGGCTTTGGGATCAGGCCGCACTTGAAGCTTGGCCTTCATCTTGCTCAACGGCGCATCCGCCGGCGCGGATTCGCCGCGAACGGCGCGTTTGATCGCGGATGCGAATGTCTTGGCCGGAACGTTCTTCAGCAGAAAATCCGCGGCCCCCAGAGCTGCGGCACGAGCCAAGTAACTGGGGTTGTCGTGCGCCGACATCATGATCACTTTTGTCGTCGGCGAGTTTTTCCGGATTTTTTCCAGCGCGTCCAGACCATCCATTTCCGGCATGAGCACGTCCATCAGCAGCACGTCCGGCCGATGCTTTTTCGTCCTCGCGACCGCCGCCGCTCCCGTGGCTGCCTCGGCGACAATTTCGATGTCCTCGCCTGCTAGCAGGTTCGCAATGCCCTTGCGGATGACTTCCTGGTCGTCCGCCACAATCAATTTGATCGCCATTAAACCATCCCCCAATTCAGAAAAAGCTCTCGTTGATAAATCACCCCACCAAGAAGTATATTCTCGGCGACGACGGGAAACCAGTAGACCTCGGGGGCAACGACCGCCGAAGATTCACAAATGTCAGCCGTCCGCGACGGTCATGGCGCAGGGCTGCCAATGCAGAACAAGTGCTCGTGGCCGCGGATGTAGATCCGGCCCGCCTGGAACGCGGGGCTGGTCACGCACGCCTCGCCCAACTCGGCTTCGCTTATCCGCTTGCATTCCTCCTCCGCCGGTTCGACGACGTACACCTTGCCCTCTTCGTCGAACAAATAAACGAACTTGCCGGCCGAGGCGGGAGACGAGGAGAAGTTGCCGTCGAAATCCTCCTCCCACAGCGGCTCGCCACCGGCGTTGGCATCGTAACAGGTCAGCGTGCCGAACGAGGCCAGCACCAGCAAGAACCGATCCACCGCCAGCGGGCTGCACGTGTCGGGAGCGCCGACGTCGGCCTCCCACAGCACGTGGCTGTCGGTCACATCTCCCGTGCCATCGGCGCGAATGGCCGTCATGCCAGGGAACTCGTTGGCCACATACACAATTCCGTCGGCAAACGTCGCCGACGGTCCCACATCGGCCTGCAAACACTTGGCACGCCACAATTCCCGGCCGTCCGCCGGCGCGTAGGCGATCACCCACGGATCGGCGGCCGTGATGATCTGGACGCGGCCCTCGTGCTCGATGACGATCGGCGTCGTCCACGAATTCGGCACTTCGCGCGGCGTCGACCACGCGGCTTCGCCCGAATCGGCTTTCAAGGCCAGCAACTTGGACAGCTTGTCCTGCCGGGTTCCCTGATCCAGCTGGACCAACACCAGCTCGCCGTATATGGCCAGCGAGGCGGCGTGGCCGTAGGCGTTCTTCGGCAAGCCGAAACTTCGCGACCAGCTGACTTGACCCGCGAAATCGACCGCGACCATGTCGCCGTTGGCAAAGATCGCGTATACGCGCCGGCCGTCGGTGACCGGGGTCGGAGCGGCATATCCCGTCGCCTCCATCACCTTGGGCGGCGCAGCCGTGCTGTCGGGCGTCCCCGGCGCTTCGGCCTCCCACAACACAGATCCCGTGTCTGCGTCGCAGCAGTAAACCACCCGCCGTTCCTCGTCGGCGCCCGTGACGAACACCCGCTTGTCCCAAACGATCGGGGAACTGTTGCCTGGCAGCGGGATCGCCGTCTTCCACACGATTCGTTCGCCCGACGCGACATCCCATTGCGTGGGCAAGTCCGCATAAGCCGTCACTCCCGTCCCGCTCGGACCGCGGAAACGAGGCCAATTCCGCCGCCAGGAATCGTCGGCCGCTGGAACGGCGGGCGACGGCGGAGACGTCTTAGGTCCCGCGTCCTTGGCAGCCAGCGTCGGATCGGCAGCCTGCGGTGCCATCGCGGGCGGTTGGGATGGCTCCGGCGCGGCCGGCGGCTCGACGTCCGGCTGCGGGACCTCTGGCGCCGCGGGCGGCGAGGGGGACACCGGGGCATCTTTCGGTGATGGCGGTGGCCCAGCCGGCTTGGGGAGCCGCGGTACCGCAGCCGCTGATGATTCGACCGACGCGGACGGCGCGGGTGTTTCGGCGTCTCGCGACGTGTCCACCACGACAATCCCTACGGGATCGCCGCTGCGCCCGCCTGCCCACAGCCCCAGCGCGCCCAAGACAAGCAGTCCGCCCATTCCCGCCACGGTCCAGCGGCTGAGGCCCTGAAGATGCCCCTCCAAGTCTTGCGGCACGTCCCGCGGCTGAGGCTGCGGCGGTTGCCGCCGCAACACCGCGGCCCCTTTGGCACAAGCCAGTGTGACTGCGACACTGAGGACCAGCAGCCAAGTGCCCCACGTGTTAAACCGCCGCCGCTGGAAGTACTCGTTCCGCAATTCCAGATCCAACAGGCGAAGCTCCTGCTTGACCGTGTCATCGCGAGGGTTCGCCTTGAGCCGAGCTTTGAGCGCCAAGTACTCGGGCGCGTTCAGCGGATCTTGATCGATCCGCGCGGTGTAGTCCACCAGCAGCAACGTGCCGAACAGGAACGAGAACACGCCGGCCACCAGGGCGCACCGGAAAATCAAGGTGTATTTTTCAGCGGTGGTAAGCATCGCAAAAGGTCAAATGCCGAATCTCAGATTTCAAACTTCAAACTTCAAACTTCAGATCTCACGCCGTGGAACCGGCGTCCTTAACGTCGGGAACCATCTCCGACACGTCGCGGATCAGCCCCAAACGGACTTGTTCGCCGGGGCAATACCGGTAACAGCGGCCACAGGACACACATCGCGAGCGGTCCGGCTGGTAATCGGTACGCTTGCGGCGAATGCACAGGGTTACCAGCTTGAGCCCGATCACCAAACCGGTCCAAGCGCCGAGCCAGCCGCCGAGGGTGCGGAACCGAGCCCGCCGCTGGACGGCTATCGCATACAACTCGCTGATCGGCTGACCGGTGCCGCGAAACGCCTCGCTGGCGTCGGTCATTTCCGTGACTTGTCCGGTTTCCTCCCCGCGGATTTGTTCCGCCAGGCGGACGTCCGGATCCATCCGCGACAGGGAACCAGCCAGCAGCATTCCCAACCCGATGCCGACGGCGATCAGCACGGGCACGAGCAGCAACATGCCGGCCAAGCGCCGCCGCGCCGCCGGTTTCCCCTGCGGTACCAGCGGCAATGCCGGCTCTTGAATCGCGCCGTAAGGGCATGCGTCTTCGCACAGCCGGCACTGAATGCAATCCTCCGGCGCAATCTTGGCGTGCCACTTGGAGCCCTTGGACAACACGCCCAGAATCGCTCCATAGGGACACAGGTAGCGGCAATAGGGTCGGCCCACGAACAAACCCAGCAACAGCAAGCAAGCGCCGAATACCAACATGTTGACGTCGCCACTCATGCGAAAGATGGCAACAAACGGATCGTAGCGGCAGATTACAAACGCGGTGCCGGAAACCGCGAAAATGACCGCCGCCCCCAGATACACGTGAGGAATCATCCCCAGCCCGTGATCGATCCACGTGGGCACGCGGACGCTGCGCACGGCGACGACCTCTTGAATCGCGCCCAGCGGACATACGGCCCCACAAAACGTCCGTCCGAAGAAGAGCGTGAAGACCAGCGGCAAGGCGAACAGCAAGACGATCGTGGCCGGAATGGCGTAACCGGAATCCGTCGTGGAGTAAGCCACATTCTGGGTTGCGCCGATCGGACACACGCAGCCGTCGCGGACAAAACCGAACCAGATCAACGAGGCAATCGCCAGCAAGAACAGACTCCGCCGCGAACGGTTGACCAGCGCGAAATACGAAGCCAGCCCCAACGCGCCGATCAGGATCAGGACGTTGAGCCATTCCCAGGACATATCCTCCGGCGCCGGCGGAATGGAAACCGGGATCGCGTGATCCGCAAATTCCGGCGTGGGAATCAAATCGCCGGCAAATACCAGCGACGGTGCCCATCCAAAAACCATGATGAGAGCGATTCTCCGGACGTTGTGCATGCGTCGTTCTGTCCTCATTCATCCCTCAAAGCTTCGCCTGGGGACGCCGCCTGAAGGCCCGCCGAATCGTCAAGCTGTTGTTGTTCCGCCCGCCACCGCTGCTGTTGTTCGAGGCGCGCCAGTAGTTCCGTGGCTTCGCGGCGCCGCGCGGCATCGCCGCCGGCCGATTGCAGCGTGCGCTGCGCTCGCGAGCGGAGGGCGGCGATGGCCTTGCGCTTCATAATCTCCGTCTGAGCCGCGGGAATGCGATAGAAGGCCTGCGTCGGACAGGCGATGGCGATCGCACATTCATTACAGTCCAAGCAGCGGTCGTGCTCGACCTGCATGTACAACGAGCCGTTCATCAACGCACAGCCCTTGACGCACTTGCCGCACCCGATGCACAGCGGCACGTCGATCGTGTACTCGTAAAACCGCTGACCGGAACGCTCTTCGATGAATCGCCGCACGATAGCCCCCGTCGGGCAGAGCTGGTTCTCGGCCGCAGTATCCAGCGCCGTATAGCCCATCTCGAAGTAGCCCGTGCAGATATCGCAATAGCCGCACATGTCAAAACAGTTGAGGCACTTGACCGCCGACACGTCCAATACGCATTTGGTCGCACAGTTCGTGCAAGCAATGCACTTGTCCGGATCCAACTGCCACACCATCGGCTCCGCACTTCCGGTCCGGCCCACCAGCACGCCCGCCGCACCGGCCAAGGCCACGGTGCCCACCGTGCGAATGCCGTCGGAGAGAAATTTTCGACGATCGACTGGGTTCATTACTCGGCCTTTGGGGGAAGGAAGATCTCAAATCTCAAATTCCTATTGCCGCTTCCAAACGACGGCCTGTGGCAATTGGCAGCCTGGCAGGCTGCCGCACTGCTGGCAGGACAACCGCTGCGTGCAACGGACGCTTCCGCCGCCGCTTGAACGTCGAATCAACAAGGCACAACCCGCTGCGATCAGCGACACAAGTCCGCCGCGCAGCAGATCCGTCAGCCATTGCCGCCGTGTCGCGCTGTGATTTTCCATGAATTTTGTTTCTCACTTTTGTACAAACACCCGCACCTGGCGCCTGATGGAATCCAGCACCAGCACGCGGCCGCTGCGGTCGGCGGCGACGTCAAACGTGGGCGTGTGGCCGCTGTCCTGGTTCAATTGGGCGGCATTGATCGTCTGCCCCAGCATCTGGGCATCGGCGACGACGCATTCGAATTCCCCTTGGGAACCGTAAATCTTGACGCGTGGGATACCCTTTTCCGCCGTTACAAAGCGTCCATCGGTCAACACGGTGAAATCCGCCGGGTTGCAGCAGCCGAAGAATCCTTCGATATCAGCGGAAGCTTTGCCCCAGTGGCCCAAAAAGTCGCCGTCGGCGGTAAACGTCTCGATCCGCCGGGCTCCCGGATTGGCAATTCGCACCAATCCATCGGCGGTGACCGCAACGTCAAAATGTGGACTGGGAATGACGAATCCTCGAATGCCCCGCGAGGCGTCGAGTTCCCCAATGCGCCGGAGCAACGTACCATCGAGGCCGAAACGCAGAACGATGCGGTTTCCCGCATCGGCCGCAAAGACGGCATCTTCGGCCACCGCCAGCGAAGTGAGCACCGTTTTGTCGTTCAACCCGTCCGTCCAGGTTCCGATCGCTGCACCATCCCGATCGAATACCAAGATCCGTTGACCGGCACCGACGTACAGACGGTTCGGATGTTCGTGCTCGTTGCCGCCCAGGCTCAGGCACGACGGATCGCCCTTGACGGGAATCTCGCTGACCCGCCTTCCATCTGCCTCAAACACCCGAATCACCCCGTCGCCGGCGACGTAAATGCGATCGTCCGGGCCGACCGCCACGCCCCGCACGGCATTCAATTTGGTTTGAAACGTGCCGCGTTCGTGGAATGTAATCAGCGCCGGATCGGCCCGCTGGTAATCGCCGGCGTCGAATACGAATCGTTCCGACAGTCCCGGTGCGTCGTCACCCCACGGGTCCATACGTAGCACGGCCCAAGCCGCCACAGCGACCGCCGCGACGACTGTCCCGAGGACCAACCCACCGACGACCACCGGTCGAATGCGCGCCCCGCGCGGCTGGCTTGAGCAGCGACAGGTTTTCGGCGTTGAGTTGTCAATTGGATTGGTCATTGGTCATTGGTTGCGGTTCGGCGCGTACGTCTACACAGGCCATGCGGGTCATGTCGCGGACGATCAGCCGGCCGGCGACCATCGCCAGCGGGCCCCAAGCGTCGTGGCCGTTTTCGAAAACTTGGAACTGTGCCAGCGGACGGTAACCTTCGTGCGTCGCCTCCATCGTGGCCAACAAACCGTTATCCGCCAAGCCGAAGATCATCCCATCGGCGATCATGTACGGCCCATGGCCGAATTTCAAATTGCCGCTGTTCCAGACCTCTTTGCCGTCCAAATCCAGGCACAACATTTGTTCGCGCAGCTTCCGCACACCGTACAGGTGCCCGCGATAGTAGATCGGCGTTTGATGCTCCGAGTTGAACTCTTTCCGCTTCAGCGTGTACGCCTGGTCGACGTCGAACTTGTCGCCCGCCTGCTTGATCTGCAGCATCATGGCGCCCGTCATGTCGTAACCGCTGGACAGAAAGATTCGACCGTCCGGCAGCGGCAGCGGCGAAGGGCTGGTCGCGAAGTTCTCGACCCATTTCGTCTCGTCCCACAGCAGCCGGCCATCGTCGGCCGCGATTCCCGCCGTACCGCCCGTACCACAGTACACGTACATTTTTTGGCCCGCGAACTCGGTGCTCATGATCGACGAATGAGTCATCTTCCAGCCGCGCGGGTTGGGCGTCTTCCACAGGACCTGGCCGGTTCGGTATTCGACGGCCACCAGCAGCGTCTCCGGTCCGCCCGGCGCCAGGATCACGCGGTCGCCGTCCACCAGCGGGCATTGACCCGTGTACCATTGACGCTCTTCGGCGCCGAACCGCTGGACCATATCGATCAGCCAGCGGTTCTGGCCGGTTTCGGCATCCCAGCAGGCCACATGACAGCGCGGCCCGATCGATACGACGCACTCATGCACCAAGGCCGGGACGGTGCGGGAACAGCCGTGATTCGGCGTGACTTCGACCGGGTAACTGTTGCGCCAAATCTCGCGACCGTCGGCCAGCGACAAGCACAGCATCGTGTCGGCCCGGGCCTGCTCGTCATAGTCCAGCAGGTATACCCGGCCGTCGCGGATCACGGGACTCGCGTAGCCTTGGCCCAGCTCGATCCGCCACAGCACGGGCGGTCCTTGGGATGGCCAAACGCGCGCCAGCGGCGTGCCGTCGTCGAGAATCGCATCCCGGTTCGGTCCGCGGAATGCCGGCCAGACGCCGGAAATCTCGGCGGGCCGGCCCGGACCGCGGATCGGCAGCCCCGCCGCCGTCGCCCGCGTCGTGTCGGCCTGCGCCGGCTCCGGCGTCCCATCCGCTCCCGGCTCGCGCAGCGCCAGCGGCGGACGGCCATGATTACCCAGCGACACCAGCCAAGGCGCCCCCCGACCGTCGTCTGGCGGCTTCGTCGCGGCGGTCCACAAGCCGCTGCTCAGCCATAAGACGAGCGCAGCTGCGCCGAAGACGGCGAGCAGGGTGGGAACAACGATAGGCATCCAGGAGCTTTTCATCGAGCGATATTCTACTCGCCAGCCGCCCCGGCGGAAACGGGCCCGCCGGGCGGGCAGTGTCCGAATTTCCGTGACACCGTCGGTGAGCGGGAATTCGGGGGTACGCCGCCCTGCTTCACCTGGACCATCGCCTTGTAAGCCGAATAGCGTTCGACCATCAACACCAGATCGTCAAACGCCTCGCCGCGGCCCACTGGTCGACCGTAGTCTTCACTTCAAAACGCCCGGACGTCACCTAAACTGCAATTATGAAGAACACCGGCAAAAACATCCCGGGCAAAAAAATGATACCGCGGGGGCTGACGTGTTCGCCGTGCTGCTCCATCTTTTTGCCCCTCATTCTTTTGCCATCGAAATTGCCTCGCGAATCTTCAATTCGCCTCCAGACCTCCTCGTGCGTCGATCCGAGGTTTGGATCGGCCAGCAGTTCATCACGCCGTCGAATAGCCTCGGTTATGGCCACACCTTTCATGGACGTCGCTCGAATACCAATGCAACAAACCGGCGTCAACGACTTCTTGTCGATCGATATTGTATGCAAGAACCTGGCCCGCGTACCTGCCCCGCTTCCGCGATTAGTCCCTGAGTAACAGCGGTACTCGACGATGGATGATCCATTCGTCACCATCTCGTACCAAGTGAAACATCGTGTCGCCGCCGCCGCCGCGTCCAAACTTCACGGCCACATACAGGAACGCAGACCCGTCGAACGACCTGATCGGCTCGGTTGTCTCGAACCTCAGATAACTCGTCGCTAAGACGCCGGTCCGGGGTTGGCAAACTATTCTCTTTCCACTATCACCCAACCGCTGAACATCGAATGACCGATCGTGGATGCTCTCGCAGAATTCACCTAGGTCGAGTTGAAGTCTGTCCTTCAGCAATCTGGACGCGAGCGAGTCTCCGCAGACGGGCACGTCACACCGCGACAGGGTTCTTCCGCTTGCCACCACATCGGTAACGTGAAACTGCGAGCAAACGTAGCTGAGCGCCACCTGTAACATGGCATGCTCCTCTGGTGAAAGCACCTCCCCACGATCGTTATCCAGTTGCAGCTTCCTTGAGCCATTCGACTCCGAATGCGCGCAGCCGGAGAAACCCAACCATAAGATGGAAGCTCCAGCCAGTCCAGCGTTCACAGCGGCTCCACGCATTTCAAGAATTGTACGGGGAGCAATGTGGTGTACTAGGTCGGGTGATCTCTTCGTGAAGGCGCGGGCATCGTACCGATCACGGGGTGGTCCGATTCCGCGCCGGGGCCCGGCCGTGGGCTTTCAGGGGTTGGCGTGGGCTTTCTCCATGTCACTGACGGCGATCTCATTGCCCCAGGCATCGTAGACTTACGAGTTCGTCACATTCCCGGCGTCGTCGGTCAGTCCTCGCGTCGATACCAACGGTACGTGGTCAGCGCTGCCGACGCCTGCTTGACGAGGCGGTTGCCGAGCGGATCGTACGTGTGCGTCGTGTCGTAGTCGGACGCACCGCTGCGTTGCTCGCGAGTCAGTCGATCGGTGGCGTCGTACGTCCATGTGACGCGATCGCCGCTGGATTCGACCATTGCGACGGAATTTCCCATTGCGTGGTGCTCGTAACTCAGGCCCACGATCAAGGTGTTGTCCGCCTTCAAATTGTACAGCTGTGCCACCCGTGACGGGCCATCATAAGTGTAGCTGGCCCGCGTGCCGTTGGCTAGTTCGCTCAGCGTCCGACGGCCCGCCGCGTCGTAGCTGAAGGTGGTGCGGTCGCCTTGCGGGTTGACCAAGTGAGCGATTTGGCCGCGCGCGCCGTAGCCGTAGGTGAAGATG